>Ga0208407_1001249_pt1 | contig 11731 bp, 11 predicted proteins | sample ETNtaG_9_FD_185775 | JGI IMG/M metagenome (GOLD analysis project Ga0208407, IMG submission 185775) | Marine microbial and viral communities from oxygen minimum zone, Eastern Pacific Ocean - ETNP201406SV69 (SPAdes) (version 2) | ecosystem: Environmental > Aquatic > Marine > Oceanic ...
TTTTGATTTCAAATCCTTTACCACCGCCACTGGCTTTTGAGTGTGCGTGGGCCTTTTCTTCCTTTATTTTTAGTTGAGCGATTTTGGCTTTTAATTTACCAATGTGAGCATTTGTGGCTTTGTTCTTTTGAGTCTTATCAATCTCGGCGCGAATCAAATCGATTTGCTCCTTAATTGTCGCCAAATAAAACCCTCTAACTGCGCCCAAATGATAGGCATTCTTGAATGCTACCGCTTAGGACTTGCAAATATACTAAATTATCAAGTGCGATTAACTCAAAGCACTCAACCTTCTGGCCATATACATGGGAATTGAAACAATTGTTCTACTAGTAGAGCAGTCATGCCTTAATTCCTTGCTCGAAATCACTTGGTCGCAACTTTACAGAGGGATGGAGAAGGGTGATTTCCGAGATTCTAGACCATTGGCTGACATTCGGCTGAACCGATTATTCGATATTGATTGCGAAGCAGAACTACTAGATTGGATGGATTCTATTGAATGCGACCCTGAAATGAATGTCAAGTTATCACTTCAACATATCAGCAATGGTTCAGAGGGGTTACTCAAACTTATGCAATGGGCAAGTCCAGGACAATGGGATTCGTGGGAGGCAAGAACATATCTTTACTTAGATGTAGCACTCAATCGAGAAATTGCCAATAGAGATGACCTATATTCACATTCAACATGGAACGAAATTATTGAATCACTAGCCGGAATGCCTGAAGAAGAATTCGCTCAAAAGGTGTGCCTTGATTGGATGGATAGACGAAAGGAATTGGGCGAAACTCTTGATGAAACAAAAGATGCGAAGATAATTCCAACATATGAAGCTCATGACAGAACTTCACGTTTATTGGTCTATGCGATGACCCGCTGGAACAACGAAGAAGGAATAATTGGAATTGTTGGAAGAGAGCACATGGATGCTAAAAAATGGGGTCATGGGGACTTTAACATCCATCACATTTTGAATTCATAGTTTCGACGGGTTCAAAGAATAGTTATGTGACCGCCAATCAATGTCTGATGACAAGTCACCTGAAGATGGCGATGAAATTATCGATAAAATCGATGATGAAATTCCAAATATTGATGAAAATGGCGAGACCATGGAAGTTGGAGTTGAAGAGGCGCTAGACCCGTTAGAAGAAGCATTAGCAAGAGCAGAAAAAGCGGAAAAGGAAATCGCTTACAAAGAAGCTGAAACTCAAAATGTCCGCAAAAGAATGATGGCTGAAAAATCTGAACTCATTCAATATGGAGGCATGGGTCTTGCTAGAAAAATGCTCACTGTACTATCTGATGTAGACAGAGCATTATCCTCCCTTGATGATGATGACCAATCGCCAGTGGCCCAAGGAATAAGACTACTGCGAAACAAAATGTGGCATGAATTATTAGGTGAAGGCGTCACTGCAATTGATGCAAAAGGTAAGCAATTTGACCCTGCAACAATGGAAGCAATAACAACTATCCCAGCATCTGAGAATTTCGCTAGTGGTTCAGTAGTGGACGTACTGGAGGCAGGTTACATGTACAAGCAAAGAGTGCTCATCGCTGCTAGAGTTGTTGTTGCATCAGACTGATTAACCAGCATAGACGCCTGTTTGAAAAGTTGATAGCCGGTAGAGAGCATCTTTTTCGATTAACCAATCGATGATTTTTGGAGGTATAGTCGCCGAGAGTACTTCTCTTACTGCGTCAAAATCATCAATCGTTGAGAGCATTTTGATGGTTTGTCTTATTCGCCAACCCTCAAAGTTTTCTCGGTTCTCCAAATCAATTTCAATAACTGGCCAATTAGATGAGCGATAAAGTTCAGCAGTATCCTTATCTGATGTGACAAGAGTTCCCTTTCCATGTGATTTTGAAGCATGTTCAACCCAGTTTGGCGGATCATTGATGTCATCAATTAAAACGACCTTTACTTCATCTAGCCAAGCCTCAATCATCTCTTTTCTTTCTTCTCCCGTCCAAGGATTTCGTGGCTCCATTTGGCAAGAAGCAGAACCGATGGCAACGGTCACTGTATCTCCTTCTTCTGCCAATTCCAGTGCTTTCTCGATGAGTAAAGCATGACCTTTATGCAAGGGCTGAAAACGTCCAAGCACGATATAATTCATTTCTAAACCTCAAAAAAGGATTCGACTTCAACATCAGGCAAATTTACCCCATGATCTTTGAAGCATGAAATCATTCTTTTGCACCCTTCAACCATCTCTTCAACAGTTGTCTCGCCCATTGAGCCAACTCTAAACATCTTACCTTTGAGATGGTCTTGTGCTCCGATAACCTGAGTTTGATATTTCTCTTTCAAATCTGTACGCCAAGAATCATCAACTCCTTCAGGATACATAATGGCTGTAACCGTATTACTACGTTGAAAAGGGTCTGCTAATAATTCAAATCCTAAATGAGAAAATAATTTTTGAACTCCCATTGAAAGTAGTTTGCATCTCTTCCATCGGCCTTCAAGACTTTCTTGTTTCAGTGTGTTTAGAGCACCAGCCCAACCCATCGCTAAATTGATTGCTGGAGTCCAAGGAGTTTGGTCATCATCACCTTTCTTGAGGGCGGAAATCAAATCCAGATAATATGAGGGATTGCATTCTCCTTGTTCCTTGATTGCTTTGCTCCTTTCAATAAAATGTGAATTAATTGCGATTGCAGCAATTCCTGATGGTCCTGCAGTACACTTTTGCGCACCAACAACCGCTGCCTCAACACCCCACTGTTCCAAGTGTACCGGCAATCCACCAATCGATGTAATTCCATCAATAATAAACGGAGTATTATGGCGCTGACACATCTCAGCAATTGCTGGGCCATCTTGAGTAATTCCTGAACTCGTTTCATTGTGACAAATAAGTAATGCTTCGTAGCATTTGCGCTCCAATTGTTGTTCGAGTTCAAATAAATCAAAGGCTCGACCCCATTCATATTTTATGTGTTTAACATTGCAGAATCTCGAACAGATTTCTGCTACACGTTCACCAAATTTACCATTGGTTGGAACCAAAATTAAATCATTAGAACGAAATCGATTAGCAATTACCATCTCCATTGCCGCAGTACCACTCCCTGACACTACAACAACTTTGTAATCATCATCCCCAGCCCATGAATGATTTTTCTTTTCTGGTTTTGATGGTGATATATTAAACGCATATCTAAGTCCAGAATTAAGGTCAGCCATCACATCCCTAAACTCTGGGCCTCTCGCAGTAATTGTAGGTGTCCCCATTGCCTCAAGACATGGTTTACCCATTCTAACAGGCCCGGGAATAAGGAAGCAGTCTCCATCATAAGATGCCATTATGTTACCGCAGTTGGACACGGTTCTTCAACACCATGTACGACTGTTTATCAAGCGTTGGGCTGATAGAGGACGAGCCTTACGGCAATACATGTTGCGAATCGGTTTGGCGATGCTACAGGGTGCGCGACATGAGCACATAGAATCTCTAATGCATGCCTCGATGGAAGTTGGAATCGAAATCGAAATTATTGAATTACGTAAGGCTATACAAATAGATTCGGATATTTCAGCACTGATTCTACCTGGAGGGGAATCAACAACAATGCGTAAAGCAAGTCAAAGTGAATCACTACTTGATGGCATATTTGACTGGATGGATGCACATCCAACTCGTCCTGTACTAGGCACATGCGCAGGGGCGATTCTTCTATCAAACCCAGGTAATGAAAGACAACCATACGTCTCTGCACAAATCTCACGCAATGCGTGGGGTCGTCAAAGACAATCATTCGAGGCGCTCCTAGAAGTTCAACTAGAAACTCCCGAATCAAATTCAACTGATGATTTCGAATTACAACGTGATAATTTTAATCACAAACCATTGAAAATCTCTCATGAGGCTGCATCAAGTAGTCAAAATTTCTATCCTGGTGTGTTTATTCGTGCCCCTAGATTCCTAGCAGATTCTGTTAAATGCACCACTGTAGTAACCTTTGAAGAGGAAATTGTCGGTATATTAGATGGTGCTAAACTTGCTTTGACATTTCACCCTGAACTAACTTTGGACCGTAGATTCCACCGATGGTTAATTGTTAATGCAAAGAATAATTTTTACTGAATTATAGCGAGAGTTTCAAACCAATGAGGTATCACGGAGTAATGATTGACATGCCTCGATCTCTAATGATGGCTACTGAAATCCTTTCCGCTGAAAAGGGCGAAGCGGAAGGTTGTATTCAATGTCAAAAGGGCAGTAAGTTGGTATTATTTGTCACTGGCAAGTGTCATTGGGGATGCGATTATTGTCCCCTTTCAGACAATCGCCGAGAAAGTCCCGATATGTTTGCCAATGAGAGAAGATGCTCATCTTGGGATGAAGTAATCGAAGAAGGGCACGCTATGAAAGCGACCGGCACTGGAATTACAGGTGGAGACCCAATGCTTGAATTAGAGAAGTCTCTTGAAGCAGTAAAGCAACTGAAGGCTGCATTTGGCCCACAACATCATGTCCACTTATACACATCAATCCCATTTGACTACAAACGTGCTGTTGATTTTGGTAAGGCTGGACTTGATGAAATAAGATTCCACTTGCTAGATGGAACGGTTGATAAATATCTCAAAGTGATGCAAGCGTGCAAGGATGCTGGCATAGTTGTCGGCGTAGAATTACCGTGCGAACCTGATAAGGAAGAGCAATTATTCACTCTTTTAGAGCAACTTCATGAGGCTCCAGTAGAGTTTCTTAATCTAAACGAACTAGAGATAACTGTTGGAAATCAAGAGAATATGGATGTTCGTGGATTCAACCTTAGTGGTGGGATTACCGCTGCAGCAGAAGGCTCTTTTGAGTTGGGAATGAAACTCAAAGAAGCCTCTAAATCGCTTGATTTTCACTTGAAATTCTGTACTGCTAAATTCAAAGATGCTGGCCAACTTAGAGCTAGATTTAAGCGAAGAGGTCAAGCAAATCTTCGCCCATATGAAGTTTTGAGCGATGATGATACGATAATATTTGGAGCGATTCCAACCAATCTTGAAGACGCCCAAGATGATTTAGAAGAATTAAGAAAAGAACTAGGAATAGATGAAGGATGGATTCGTTTTGATGCTCAAAATCAGCGTATTGAACTACCACTTTCGATTGCTGAAGAAATCGCTGAGATTCTCGAAGTCCCTGTACAGTTAGTTGAAGTTCACCCAACTCATGACAGACTTGAGGTTGGAATTATTCATCTTAATTCTCATCGCTAATTACAAATTACTATTTACATCCTCGATAATTTTCAACCATGAAGAATGACAAATTAGTTTTTCTTTGGTCTCAATTATCCGAATTTGTCAAAATCGAGTGTGATGGCTTGACCATAGTTTTCGATGAACCAGGCGATTTACGGATTGAAACATCTGAAGGCCGGCCTTTTGTAACAATTAGAATTCAGCGCCGACATGTTGGAATGTATCTATTGCCACTTTACTATCACCGGCACCTTATTACACAATACATTGAGAATTTACGAAAGGGTAAAACGACATTGTATTTTAAAACAAAAACTGATATTGATGAAATAGAGATTCGAAATTTAATACAGAATTGCCGAACTATGATTGGAAAATACTAATCATTCTTCTTCTGTAGAACCTTTGTCATTAGGCATTTTCAGTTTTACTATAATCGCTGCTATTATCGCTACTGCACCTGCAACATAACAGGAGCCAACCATGCCATCAATAAATGCAAGTTGGGCTGAATTAATCAGTTCCCCACCAACTGAATTTCCTTGAGATAATAATTCCCCTCCAAGCCTAATTGCCGCTGGAAATGATGATTTGATAATCTCTTCAGAGCCTGACAAAGATGTTGGTACAACGACTGCTGATTGATATATTTGGTTAAGGACACTGCCACCAATTGCAATTCCAAGTGCACCGCCAATTTCCCTGCTTGCATCATTAGTAGCACTTCCTACGCCAGCCTTTTGCTGTGGTATGGAATCCATAACCGCCGTAGTTGAAGGTGCCATAGTTAGACCCATTCCTAAACCTAGCAGAACAAATGTTAGAGCAATTTGATAATATGATGTATCTATCTCAACCAGTGTAAAGAGTAGTAGACCTGCTGATACTAAACAAAGTCCGCTAGCCACCACATTTGCTCTGCCGAATTTTGCTACAAGTTTGTCACTATTTGCCGCAGCAGGCATTAGACCAAGGGGTAGCGGGAAGAAACGAATGGCAGCCGACAATGGCGAATGGCCTCGAATTAATTGGAAGTGCAACATTTGCATGAACATGAATGAAAACATCACAAACATTGAAAGAGCGATTGCCAACAATCCTAAAGTGAACTTCTTCTCTCTGAAAAACTCCAACGGCAATAGTGGGAATTCGGTCTTCCTCTGCCAATAAACAAAGGATATGCCTGCAACGATGGAAAGCACAAAAGCACTCAGCACCATAGTATCATCCCACCCTAAACTGGGACCTTCAATTATTCCATATAGAAGAGAACCAAGTGCAACAACCGACAACGCAGCACCTGTCCAATCAAGTGGCATATTTGATTCATCCTTAGACCTAGGCACTAATATGGCACCGGCAATTAATGCGATTACTATTACTGGTACATTGATCAAAAATACCATTTGCCAATCAAAATTTTCAACAGCCCAGCCACCAACTAACAAACCAATTGGCGCACCAACTCCTGCCATTGCAGCCCAAATTCCTATTGCCTTGCCGCGCTCATTGGATGGAAATACAACCAAAACTACTGACAATGTTGAAGGCATGACAAGTGCAGCACCAAGACCCATTACTGCTCTTGCTGCTATGACTTGTTCTGCTGATTCAGCAAAGAATGCAGTCCATGCTGATGCTGCAGCAACAGTTACCAGACCAATTTGTAAAGCACCTTTACGTCCATAGCGGTCACCAAGTGCACCCATTACTAGAAGCGTACCGCCAAATACTAATGCATAGGAATCAAGTATCCATTGTAACTGGCTATTATCTGCCTTCAAATCCTTTGATAATTCGGGTAAAGCAACGTTTAGAGTGACATTGTTCAGCATTACAATTATCAAACTAAGACTCATAACTCCAAGAATTAGCCAACGATTATCTGGAAAACTCGAATTTTCTTCCATGCACATGCTAAGTGCTTAGACTTATAATTTCAAGGCCGACATCTTTTCCAATCATCCACAAACATGATAAAAATGATTCTTTGAGGCAAAGTTTTCAATGCATATTAAGTATAGGTCTTTAGGACTTCAAAGTATTAGGTGAGCACATGCTAAGTAAGACGCTATCCAAGGGTCTAATTTTTCAAATAATTGCTGCTGTAGCAATTCTTGCCCTGCCATCTCTTCTTTACACTGGTTCTTACATCATTGCAGATGCACCTGCTCCAAAAGAAGGAGTCGAAATGCCTCCTGAAAATCAGGAAAAACTCAGCGAAGGTTTGTTATTCATCGTTTTGGATGGGGGAAGACGAGACATGATGAAAGACCCAACATTGATGCCCACATTAAATTCAATGACTGCAAATAATGGTACATTCATCGATATTTTGACAAATCCATTGACAATGACTGCATCATGTGTCAAAGAAATGGCAACTGGAATTCCTTCAAGGCCAAATGAGGGATTGAGCAATTTCCACCCAGAGCACCCAGGTACTCCCGATAGTTGGTCTCTAGCAAGTTCTTATGACGGAAATGAAGATGGAATTGCTGATAATGAATTTGCCATTGTGGGCGACTATGTATGGGGTGACCTTTACGCTGATAATGATGAAATAAATTTCATGAAACATAGGCATGGTCATGCTGATTATATGCAAGGTGATACTGAATCCTTTGAAACTCTAAACAGTTGGCTTGATGGCGACATACCTGCAAGTAATACCAAGGAAAATGTAGTATTTGACAGAACGCCAAATGTCATCGTAGCCCATTTATCAGGTCTTGATAGTACAGGACATAGGTATGGGGCTGTGGACTCCAGTGAGTATATGGACAAACTGATTTGGCTTGACGGTAAATTTACTGAATTATTCGAAAAGGTTCCAGATAACTGGACTGTCGTTGTGACTGCAGACCACGGACTAACCGACACCGGACAACACGGTTCACCTGATGAAATAATCAGACAAGTCGGGGCTTGGGTCTGGGGACCTAATATCAAACAAGGGCATATCGTTGAAGAACAAATTGACCAAAGAGATATGTCAACCTTGCCATCTCTACTTTTGTCTCTACCATTACCACATGCTAATCATGGGAAATTTCCCTTAGACATGCTAGATATCAGTCAAGAACATAAGCAAGATTTAGAACAGTGGAATTGGAATGCTACAGTTCAAAGAAATGATTGGATGGAAGAAAACGGCCACCCATATGTCGAAGGATTAAGTTCAGAAGTTATAGAGTGGGACGAAATTTCACCTGAAGAGATGGGAATAAGAAATTCGGACTTACTTCTTTCAGGCTTTATGTTCATACTAATTTGTGCCTCAGTGATGTTTTTAATGAACAAGAATGGATTTAGTAACAAAGCGACCTTTACCAGTGGTGGAGTTCTAACATTAATTTTTGCAATAGTGTCTTTTATTGCCGCAAATAGGCCAGACCTGGTAGCCATTTTTTACCCGATAGGAAACATTGCACCTTATTCAGTAGCAGTATTATCTCTATTTTTACTATCGACAAAATCTGAAAATAAGAAAATGATAAACACTGTAGTATGCTTATTATTTGCCACTATTGCCTTTATGCTTTCATATGTTGAAACAAGGTTTTCAGCGCTTGGGTTACTTCTACTATTGATGATTGGCATGCCGATTTTTAGAAATATTGATGCCAAAGATAAATCCAGTAATCTCTTGAAAGTATTCTATGTCATGGTTATGATACCTACTATATTTCTCTCACACTATCGAGGAATTGGATTTTCATTACCAAGAATTATGATTTACTTCACCTTCAAACAAACTCTTTTGTCCGTCTTATTTGGAAGTGCCTTGATTTTAATATCGATTCTAGTTTTTATCACCAGAAATCAGAAGATCAGCGAAAAATCACACATTGCAATAATCGCTGCTATGTTTACTGCAATTCCTACGCTAATGTACTTAGAAAGTAATTTTGTCGACTGGATATTATTGACTGGTTTGATAATTAGCGTGGCATATGCCACCTATTTGGCATATAATAAAAAGGAGAATTCTCATGATGTTTTCCTTTATAGCACCCTATTTTGGCTAACGATGACTTGGGGTGGATGGGCTTGTGCTGCGACCATGATAATGTATGCAAGTATCGAATCTTTCCTAGGAAAAGAATTGAAATTCCTAACTGAAAAATGCCAACAACTACACCGAGAAATCGCTAGAAATGTTGTTGTCGCTATGCTCCCGCTTGTAGTTTGGTTCACATGGTGGGCTGCACTTGGACAAATAGATGGCTTTGGCCATCCAAGAGATGTTGACCCAGGAAATATTTTCCTTAATGGTGGATATATTGGTGATAGATTCTCACCAAGTAATGCATGGGTTGGATTTATGGGGGCAGGAGCAACAGCTGCAATGTCAATGATGTGGTGGAGCCTATTCAATAAGATGGGGTGGCCGGTACATTACGTAGCCCTATTACTTGTGATTAGAGTTTCAATGATTAGCCTACAACTATCTGTCGCTCCAAACCTTCCAAGATTGATTTTCAAGATCTCTTGGGATATAATCTTCGCATTGGGATTAATAGGTTTAATGGGGCATGTCTTAATTTCCAATTACTTAGAAAACCGGAAGAAGCCAGAAGTTACCCAATCACTCTGATTCATCTTCTGGATTTTCCATCCTTGCTAAAGTAGGTCCAACTGCAATGTAAAAAACTATTAGAACACCCGATAATAGGTACAAAAGAAATTGAGGTTTAGTATTTCCAAGTTCAATACCAACTTCAGTTGAATAAATTATGGACAGAATTGTGGCTACTGTAATCGATAGAAGTTGAATACCTGAAACGCGCATAGGTATTCCTTTCTTGGTTTTGGACAATTTTCGGTCTGAAATCATAAGCCCACCAGAAATAAACATTATCGGCAAGATAAGGAAATCAAAGTATGGTTTAGGTTGAGCAGAACTAGTTGCTTCAAAGCAGAAAATACAATCTGTAGTGACACTTGGCCCTATTCCTGTTGATGGTTGTAGCCAAATTAGTGCTGCAAATGTGATTAGAACCATGGCATTTCCAGGTGATGCCAAACCATGGAAATAGTTCTTATTCGAACCTTCTTCATATTGAAATCTGGCCAATCTTAGCATACCAGTCACAATAACCCAACCAGCAGCAATGCCCAGTGAAATTGACCACAATGGAGATGCCTCGCCCCAACGACCAAACATTACAAACATCAAAAGTGCTGGGGCAACACAAAATGAAATACAATCTGACATAACATCTAAAGTTCCTCCAAGAATCTTCCTCTTAGAATATCTTCTAGCGATTGGCCCATCGATTATATCGCCGATTACTGAAAGAATAATACATCCCATTGCCCACCAAATATAATTCGTTTTTACCCCCTTGTCTAATATTGGATTAGATAAGTTTTCAACTGCCAGAATAATGAACATTATTGCCGCTGCTCCAAGCAAACCATTGGCTAAAGTAATAAAATCCGCAAGTCCCATCAGTCTGTAAGTAGTCTTCATTTTTTCACCCAACCAAGGTCACATAGCAACGCTCGACAAATAATGATGACATACTCAATACACAAGAAGGTTTAGCCATCAAATTGAAATTATAATCTCTTTAACGATAAATCAACCGACGCCACCAATGCTTAATTCTAAATAATCAGCACTCTTAGCAGTTGTATGGAAAAGAAGATTCTAATCGGGATTATGCTAACTTTGATTTTGCTCTCACCTCTCACCTCTGGTGCTGTCAAAGGCGGAGAAGATGTAAATCCTGATGAAAACGAGGTGCCATTCAGTATTAATTCACGTGATAGCCCATCGGTTGATTCTAAATTATGGTCATTAACCATCACTATGGATGATGAAGAATATCAAAACAATACTGTTTTTGAAATTACAACCCAAATTTGCCTTAATGATGGTGTATGCGACCCTCCTGTATTGATGGATGCTGAAATTGATGGAGCAGTACATACTGTTTCAGTGACCCCGCCCAGCGACCATACCTATGTTAACTGGAGAGTCAAGGCAATTTCTGAAGATGGAAACTCAACAAACTATCCTAATGGCGACTGGTACAAAACTTGGTCTTCATGCTGGTATAGTGATGGTGTTTTTGGAGGAATTGACTCAGACGCAGATGGTTGTATCACTGATGATGAGAGCACCCCTGGTTTTGGAATACTAGTCTCCATAAGTGCAATTGGATTAGCTGCTATTTCATTTAGAAAAAAGTGATTACCAAAAGTAGTAAATCACTGGAACTGAAAGAAAAACCAATACGAAAAATGGGTACAGTATTTTAGACCACCACTTGTGCTTGATTCTATCCTCTATAGCATCACCAATACCGCCAAGCATTTCCTCAACAAGACCATCTGGTGAACTAACCATGATGCTACCAAATATTGGATAGTCTTGAATCATTCGCCGATGAAATGTTAAATTGAAGATTTCCGCTACACCGTAAGGAATATCATCAACTGGGATATCGCAAACCATGGATTGGTGGATATACTTGGGTATATTTTTGTCAGTA
>Ga0208407_1001251_pt1 | contig 11722 bp, 10 predicted proteins | sample ETNtaG_9_FD_185775 | JGI IMG/M metagenome (GOLD analysis project Ga0208407, IMG submission 185775) | Marine microbial and viral communities from oxygen minimum zone, Eastern Pacific Ocean - ETNP201406SV69 (SPAdes) (version 2) | ecosystem: Environmental > Aquatic > Marine > Oceanic ...
GCACCCTTTTGTTGCTTTGGAGTATTGTAAGGGTAATTGCTAATCGATATAATAAAAAATAATTACACTTTCTTAGTTTTAATCTAGATCACATGAAAAAAATAATATTTGCCACTAGCAAAATACTGTACTAGTTTTGGGAAAGCGATCTTTGAATTGTATAAAAATTCATTCGTCTTAGAAAATAACAAGGTAAGTAAATTAGATACTTTAAGGAGGTACTAATGAATAGAAATAGGTTATTAGGTCTTTTTCTTTTTATTGCTCTAATCGTTCCGCAGCCTAGTCAGGCTCAGATCGGTGGGTACTATCATATGGTTAGTGTATACATAGGTTACACATATGTGGTAAGAGAAATGACTGCCGCTGAAGATCCTGGAAATGGATATGCTGTTACTGCTAGTTGGCCAAGCGCTGCTAGTCCCCTATATACTCATGAACTATTAAGTTTTAATGTAGGTGACACGATTGCAGTCGTTCCCGTCCCACTAGTAAACCCAGCTTTGCTAGGTCTTTATGGTGTAGATCTGTATTTGAATTTATCCGATGAGGGGGATATGTTTATTACTGGTACATATCCAACTATTAGTGTGGAAGACTGTTCAACTGCAATAACTATTCCACCTGTGGAAGATCCTGCTACCTATCAATTAGGCGGTGATCCGATTGTTGATGAAACTGCAGGAACCGCAACTTGGGGTTTTGGGATCGTGACTTCTGGAATCTTTGCAAATCAAATGCACGCTCCTGATTTAAATACTGAAGAAGAAGGTGTTGATTTTGGTATTGGGACAGAACAGACCTGTTGGGGAATGATTACTGCACAATATAATGACGATTTTACAAGAATCGAAAGTGCAGAGGTGTACTGGGAAGCGCAAGATGGTGTAGAAACAACATTAGGTGTTGATACTGAAGGAAACCTCAATAGAACATTTGGTGTTACGGGTGCTTTTGGTGACTATACAACTATTCCTTATTTAGCAACTTTAAATCCTGCAATTAATGTAGGAACATATCCAATGATTGGTGCTCCAGGTGCTGATGTGAATGGCGATGGTGCAATTGATGACGCAGATGGGTTTATCCCTAATCCAGAATTGGAATGGGGTTACATTTTTGATCCCAATGGAGGAGATGGCGTACCATTTAACGGTGACGAACCATTGCAATTTACAGGATACTACTTTACCAGTAATTTCTTAGCCGCAGCCGGCGCTTTGGCTGCTACGTTTGGTCAATTTTCTGACCCAGCAATATTACTCGATACTGATAATGATGGCGTACCTGATACGCATCCATGGATAGTTTACTATATGCAGCTTGGTCTTGATCAAGTATCGGCCTTGGTGGCTACAGCAGATTCATTAGCTGACTTAGGGATGCAAGGACTTTCCACTACTACTTTTGGACTTCCTGCAGCAAACGCAGCTGCATTGGGAGCCGCTGTTGGGGCATATGCAGGAACAACTCTTACAGCATTGCTAACAGCTGGAGTTGAAACTGTCTCTGCAATAACTCAGACAGCACAGGCAACTGGTGCATACGCTGTTGGGGCGCTGGCGTCAGCTGGTGTGCAAGTGGATGACTCTGATCATGATTATGTACCTGCTGGAATGACTATGTATGCTGATTTAGAATCGCCAGGCTTTGAAGATGGAGCAGAAGACTCAACAAATGTTGTACCATTAGGATGGGAAGAAGGACAATCAGGTGGTCATATATCCACTGAAATGCTTTCAGATGCTCACTCTGGTGATTATGCGGTTGAATTAGGTGTTGAAGCAGGTAGCGGATATGCCGTTATCTTTCAAGACCACGCAACAGCTGGTGGCACCCAATGGACCCTTTCTGCATGGATCAGAGATGTTTCAGATGCAGATCCAGGTGGCAATTTTGCTGCGTTGAAAATGGAAGCCTTTGATGCTGCAGGTGGTATGGTAACTCAGGTAGAAACCATACAGACTGGAGTTACAAGTGATTGGACTCAGTTCAGTGCAACTTTTACAGTTGCTCCTACTGCTGTCAGTGCAAGAGCCGTACTAGTTGCTACACGATGGGATGGCGGAGCTGCAACTGCATATCAATTTGATGATGTAGAAATGAGCAGAGTATCTGCTGGTAATGGTCGGTTGGTTTTCCAAGTTGGAAACAATTGTATACCTGACTTTTCCACACAACGTGTTAACCCTGTTTTTGCAAATGCAGGTGGTGTTGGTGTAGAATCGGAAGAATCAATGATTCCAGAAAAGTTTGCACTGTATGATAACTTTCCAAACCCATTTAACCCTACTACTCAGATCACTATTGATCTTCCTGAAGATGCATACACTGAGTTAACTATATGGAATATTATGGGTCAACAAGTTGCGACAGTATACTCTGGAAGTCTGAATGCTGGACGTCATAACGTGACCTTCAATGGTCGTGATATGAATGGAAGCATGCTTTCCAGTGGTATGTATATTTACCGTGTAACAGCAGGTAAATACAATGCAACGAAAAAAATGACATTAATGAAATAATTTATTATTTTCATTAGTTGAAAAAAATAAACAGACAGCTCTAACCTTAAGTATTAGGGCTGTCTGTTTTTACGAGTGAGTGTATGAAAAATTATCTTCTATTATTTTTATTATCTATTTCCGTAGTCTTTGCACAAAAAGGATCTATTAAAGGAATCGTCACTGATCTTGATAATGGCGATCCCCTTATTGGTGCAAACATTATTATTGATGGAACCACAATGGGTGCAGCTACAGATACGGAAGGTGCATATCTTATATCAAATGTGCCTGCTGGAGAACATCTTTTAAAAATCACATATATTGGTTACGAAGTAAAAGAACAATCTGTGATTGTTGAAGCAGATGAAGAATTGATTGTTGATGTTTCGCTTGCAAGCGAAACGATTCAAATGCAAACATATGTAGTTACTGCATCAAGAAAACGGGAACGTGTAGAAGATGCTCCTGCTGCAATCAGTGTAATTACGGAAAAAGATATTCGCCGTGAGAGCAACACCAATCTTGGCGCCTATATGAAAGGAGTAAAAGGAGTTGAGTTCACTCAATCGGGAATTGATAGTTATAATTTAAGTGCAAGAGGATTTAATACTTCTTTTAGTTCAAGGCTGCTAACGCTCACGGATGGCAGAATGGCGAATGTGCCATCATTACGATTAATTGCATATAATGTAATTCCAGTATCATTTGAAGATGTAAAACAGATAGAAGTTGTATTAGGGCCCTCATCTGCATTATACGGACCAAATGCATATACGGGTGTATTAAATATTATTACAAGTTCTCCTCTGGATGGTGATGCCACAACTGTAAACATACAAGGAGGATTATTATCTCAAACTAATTCAGATCCAATGCAAAAATTTACTATGCGCCATGCATCTTCTTTTGAAGATTTACGTATTGGTGGAAGAGATTTAGGAAAATTTGGATTTAAAATATCTGGCGTGGTATTTCGCGGTGAAGACTGGCATCATTATAACCCAGATGAATTTGAAGGCCATGATCCTGCTTTTATCGGTCGTCCAAGATTAACAAATAATGGAATTGATGATGGCGGTACAGTTGGAGAATCTGGTCCAGAGTTTACGCAAGAAATGTTAGGTGTTTGGGAAGGATCTGAAGCATATTGGGTTGGTAGAAGATTTGCAGATAATATTGATAATGAAAATTTTATTCGTGATGGAGAAGTTGGCTCACCAGAAATTTCGCAAGAAATGATTGATATGGCTGCCAGTGATCCATTCCATCGCTATACACTAGCTAATGGAATGATATTATGGTTTGTTACTCAAGAAAAGCTTGGGAAAAAGTACGCAGATGGAATTGATAATAATAATGATGGATTAATTGACGAAAAGATTGACTCAGGTATAGATGATGATCCAGAACGCTGGTATGATGGAGTAGATAATGATGGTGATGGTGAAATAGATGAATTAGATGAAATTGGAATGTCTTGGACAGATCGCATAGGTAGCACTATTCCAGAGGTTGGATTGGGAGAATTCAAATATACAAGGGATGGCAGATTAGTCTTCGATACAAATGATGATGGGATTTATGATGGTGATGGTGATTTCAAGGTAAACTATGGTGGTCTCCCAACTGTCATAAAAGATGCGAATGAAGATGGCATTGATGATTACCCAGATTTTAATGTTGAAAATTACCGTTATGATGTACGAGCAGACTGGGAGCTTAATCCAGACTTAACTTTCAGCGTTTCACATGGATACGCAAAAGCAAGAAATATAAATATTACTGGCATTGCAAGATATTTAGCTGATGGATGGGTATATCGATATGTCCATGGAAGGATTGTATATAAAAACTGGTTTTTTCAAAGTTACCTGAATACAAGTTATTCAGGAGATTATGATCCAAGATTTCCTTTGGCATTCTCCCCTACTCGTAATCTAGCAACTGGTGGAACTATTTATGATCGTTCGAAAAAATTTAGCAGTCAGTTACAACAAGTAAATGAATTCGTAGGCGGAAAGATGCGCTTCGTATGGGGAATCGATTATTTTATGACAATGCCTGATACAAGAGGAACAATTTTACGTGATAATAATCTACATGATAGACAAGATAATAATGGGAATGGAGAAGCTGGTTCGCCAGATTCGTTCTATGACCAAAATGACAATACATGGTATGATAGTGGTGAACAATATAATACTTGGGCTTCCATTGATACAGCTGCAGATGGTACTCCTATTGATAATGTTATGTATGCAATAAAAGATGGCGTTGACAATGATGGTGATGGATTAATTGATGAAGGAATTGATGAAAGCGCTGAAAATAATCGACGAATAGTAAATGAATTAGGTGCTTATTATCAAATTAACTGGAAACTTACAGATAAATTTGAATTTGTTCAGGCAACTAGATGGGATGTTCATGATCGGTTAACAAATATGGTGCGATTTAACAATGAAGAAGGTAGAAATGTAAATATTAAAAGTTGGGAATTTAATTTTGATGATAAGGAAGGATTGCAAGTTTCACCAAAGGTGGGTTTAATATACCGACCAAAAGAGAATCAAACATTCCGCTTAACATGGGCAAAGGCTTTTAACACCCCTACAAATCAGGCTCTTTTCCTTAATATATTTGTAACAAGGGTAGCCATATTTAAAGTATATGCTCGTGGCGCAGATGGTGGATATGTTTATCCTAGAAATGATGAAGGGCAGCCTTTTTTCTTTAATACTACATCATTTAATTATGAGCCAATGGATACATCAAAGTATATATTATTTTATCCATCCGTTGATCCAAAGATTGAAGGTTTTTATAATTATACTACAGATGATCTCCCGGAAATTGATGCAGAAATTATTGATACATGGGAATTTGGATGGAAAGGAAGAATTAATCAAAGAATGTTTGGAACACTTGATCTATTCACGAATCATTTTTCTAACTTTATTAGTCGACCAACATTTATTACGCCTATCATAATTAATAAATCAGTACTAGAAACAGATTGGAATGGGGATGGCATTACAAATGATATCGTTAATGTAACTGACAATAATATAATTGCAGACGCGGAAGATTATGATGAATCATTTAATAAATGGAGAGATAATATTGAAGGTGTCGCTGCAATGGACACTATTAAAGGGCTTGCGCCACCAGTTGTAGTAGGCTATTTAAACTATGGCGAAGTTGATGTTAGTGGAATAGATGCAAGTATCACTTATTTTATCACAAGAAGTTTATCCTTTGATATGAACTATTCTTTTTTAAGCATAACAGATTTCTTAAATCCATTAACAAATGGAAAGGATCCTATTAACGCACCAAAACACAAAGGTGGGTTTAAACTCCAGTATGATCCACAAGATAAGCCTTATTCTTTTTCCTTAAATTTTCGTCATGTTGATGGTTTCCAATGGTCATCAGGTATATATTATGGTGTAATAGATTCCTATAATATTTTTGATCTACATATGGACTATGATATCAATGATAATTTAACCGCAATGTTATCATTAGATAATATGCTTGATCATATGCATACTGAAATACAAGGAGGACCTGAAATAGGACGGGTTGTTGTATTTCGCCTTCAAGCAAAATTCTAATGTGTAACCTATATTAGCGTTACATATTTTCTATATAAATCAATAATTTTTATATTAGAAGTTCGTAACAATTAAGGAGCATGAAATTCATGAAATTCAAACATATTATTTATTTAACTACTGCAGTTACTATTATTTCTTCAAACTATTTGCTTGGTCATTGTCAAGTGCCATGCGGTATTTATGATGATGCAGCTCGAATTATTCTTTTAAAAGAACATGTGGTTACCATTGAGAAGGCTATGAATCAAATTAATGAGTTATCTAAAAGTGAGTCCAATGCACAAAATATGAATCAATCAATTCGATGGATTAATACAAAAGAAGAACATGCAACATTAATTCAATCTACGATAACAAATTATTTTCTTGCTCAAAGAATTAAGCCTAAAAATATAAATGAAGATGGAAGACAATTGTATGTAGATCAAACCCTTATGCTACACCAAATTATAGTTGCTGCTATGAAGTGCAAGCAAAATGTCGATCAATCAAATCCTGAAAAAGTAAAACAATTATTAAATCAGTTTATAAATCTATATTTTGATGATCACGGCAAGAAACATTTAAGATCTTTAGAAAAAGGTTAATTATTTTTTCTGACTTTTGATGATTGGTTTATTAGAAAATATTGATCGGAAAATACTATACTTAATCAACGATTATCTTTCTAATCCTATTTTTGATATATTTTTTGTTACAATAACTAATGAAGATTTATGGGCAATTCCTGTAATAATTGGTATTCTAATTTTAGCTTTTAAAGGTGGAAATCGCGCAAGGATTGCCATCGGAATAATATTGATTGCAACTGGAGTAACTGATCTAACTGTAGTAGAAGTAATAAAACCTGCGATCGCACGTCTACGACCATCTCATACATTAGGTGATACAATCAATGTATTAATTGGTAGGGGAGGAAAATATGGATTTGTGTCAGCACATGCTGCTAACATATTTTGCGCAACGACAATCTTGTCATATTTCTATGACAAATGGAAAAAACCATTGTTCTTTTTAGCCGTTAGTGTCTCTATAAGCAGAGTATACGTAGGGGTCCATTATCCTGGCGATGTCTTATTTGGTGGGCTATATGGATATGGTATAGCTTGGCTATTTATTACAATATGGGTCTTGATAAAAATGCGAGAATTAAAAAGAGGACGAACCTGGATTCAATATGAATAAGTTCTAATTTGGAAGAACGTCTTCAGGCGGCTTAACTCCAAATTCGGTGAATCCTTCTTGTCCTGGTGCTTTAATTTCACCATACTTGGACTCAAATTTTTTAATGTTATCAGTTAAAGCCATTAAATATGCTTTTGCATGAGGTGGAGCCATAATAATCCTTGAATGAACCTTTGCTTTTGCAACTCCTGGCAATAATCGCGTGAAATCCATTACTACTTCCGCAGGAGAATGTGTAACCACAACAAAGTTTGCATATTCTCCCCCACTCACCTTTTCATCTAATTCAATATTGATCTGCTGAACTTTTTTTTTCTCTTCCATAATGATACTCCTCTAAATAAATCAAGTACTGTTAAAATCTTCCCAGTCTTCATCAAGACCTTCAAAATCTTTATAGTTTACTTCCTCTTCTTCCTTCTGCTGCTGAACCATCTCATTCTCATATAAGTTAAATACTTCTTTTCTTTTTTCGTGTACAGTTACATCTACATCATCTTCATCCTCAGGATCAAATCGTTCAATATCTTCGCTATAAACTGATACATCAAAAAAATCTAAATTCTCCACAATACCATTCGCCATGAGATATTCAAGAAAGTCAAGATAGTTCCTATCTTTTAGATCTTTTTTACAATTAGTGCACACAAGTTTTTTGCGAAGATCCATCTCTTCGATGTTTGCACCACAGTTTGGACAGATTATTCCTTCTTCTAACATAAATAATACTTACTAAAATCGGCGGTTAAATTAATCGGAGACCTATATGGTGGCAATGATTTGTTTAAAAAATTTGATTTTTTTTATTTCAAGCCTAATAGCTGCAGTATATAACTATTGCCTCTTTCTAGAAAGTCTGTATCTTTTCTTTCAATAAGTATATTATAATATTTTTCAGCATATGTTGAATAATAGCCAATTTTAATATTTGCTTTTATATCCTTAATTAAACTTGTTGCAAAAGGATTGAACTCAGGATTTAAATCAATTACTGCATTAAACTCAAGTTTCTTACATTTATTAATCAATTGATCATTTGGCAATCCCCAATAATTTTGATCAATAGAAGAAAATAATATTAACGGGTTATTTATTAAACCATCGTAAGAAATCAAACTTTGTTTTGATAAAGCATAATCAATTTTCATCGTTGGATCAGGCCCCATAGAATTATATATAGATTGTAAAAATATTCTTACTACCCTTGAATAATTAAATTCTTCTGGGACAACAAATAAGACACGTGAAATAGCATTATTATTTTCATTAATTCCTAATGTCGAATTTTTAATAGACTTAGAAATTAGATTATTAAAAAATAGCGCTAGCCTTGTCTTTAACGGTATGTCCATGGCTGAATATAACTTTTTCACCATTATGATACTGCGTAGTTTTCAACTGGAACTAGAACTAATTGAAATAAATAAATTAAATATGTCATTAAATAAAAAACTGTTTTGGGGTGGATTAGGATGGGTCCTAGGAGGGCCTATAGGTGGTATCCTTGGATATGCTTGGGCATCGATGCCTAATGCCGGTTCAATTAAAAGCTATCAAGGAAATTATAGTAAATCAACGACACAAGCTGGGGATTTCATTGTATCACTTATGGTTTTATTTGCTAAAGTAATGAAAGCGGATAAACAGCTATTACGCTCAGAACTTAATTACGTAAAAGATTTTTTAAAGAAAGAACTAAAATCTTCTGATGTGCAATATTTTATGATTCTATTTAAAGATATTTTAAAGCAGGATTATCCCTTGAGGGATGTATGTAAGCAAATTCAACGATCGATGGATCATCCTAGTAGAATTGAATTAATTCATATCTTGTTTGGATTAGCATATGCAGATAAACATATTGATGATAGTGAAATAAAAGTAATTCATACCATTGCGGGATACTTAAATATTAATCAAAGAGATTATGAAAGTATTAAAGCAATGTTTCTAAAAGATAATAGTTATGCATATAAAATATTAGAACTAGATCCTTCATGTAATAATGATGAAGTAAAAAAAGGATACCGTAAAATGGCAAATAAATATCACCCAGATAAAGTATCGCATCTTGGTATAGATTTACAGCATATTGCTGAAGAAAAATTCAAAGCAGTTAGTAATGCATATCAAACAATTAAAAAAGAACGGAATATATAATGAGTGAAAAGCCAGGAAAATATCCTTTTACTCGCGGTATTTATTCTGGAATGTATAAAGATAGACTATGGTCTATGAGGCAATATGCAGGTTTTTCTTCAGCCGAAGAATCTAATAAAAGATTCAAGTTTCTATTGGATCAAGGTGTAACGGGTCTATCTGTAGCGTTTGATCTGCCTACTCAAATTGGATATGATTCTGACCATGAATTAGCAAAAGGTGAAGTGGGAAGAGTGGGTGTTCCAGTATCAACAATTCAAGATATGAATATATTATTTGATGATATAAGATTAAATGAAGTTTCAACATCAATGACTATTAATGCAACTGCGCCAATTTTATTCGCACTATATATAGTTGCAGCCGAGAATCAAGGTATATCACCTAATAAGCTAATGGGGACAATACAGAATGATATATTAAAAGAATATATAGCAAGAGGTACATATATTTTTCCTCCTGAACCATCAATGCGTTTAGTAACCGATTTATTAGAATTCGCAAGTATACATACCCCTAAGTGGAATCCTATATCAATATCAGGGTATCATATAAGAGAAGCTGGATCCACAGCCTCCCAAGAGCTAGCTTTTACAATTGCAAATGGGATAACATATGTATCCCATGCAATAAAAAGAGGATTAGATCCTGATACTTTTGCTAGTAGAATTTCATTCTTTTTTAATGCGCATAATGATTTGCTAGTTGAAGCTTCAAAATTCCGTGCTGCTCGGAGAATGTGGGCAAAAATAATGAAAAATAGATTTAATGTGAAAAGTGAAAAAGCAATGAAATGCCGTTTCCATGTTCAAACTGGAGGCTCAACATTATCTGCTCAAGAAATAGATAATAATGTTGTAAGGACGACTATTCAGGCTCTTTCAGCGATTCTAGGAGGAGCGCAATCATTGCATACTAATAGTCGAGATGAAGCATTATCATTACCGACGGATGAATCTGCAAAGCTAGCATTGCGCACACAGCAAATTATCGCTCACGAATCAGGACTAGTTAACCATCCTGATCCACTTGGTGGCAGCTATCTTATAGAAGAAATGACAGATAGAATTGAAAAAGATGCAAATTATATAATTAATAGTTTAGAAAATATGGGTGGGGTTATTGAAGGGATTGAATCAGGATGGATACAAAATGAAATAGCTCAAAGCGCATCAAAGTATCAACATTCTATAGATATAAAGGAAAAAATAATTGTTGGTGTTAATGAATATAAATCAGATAATACAGACAATTACAAAACTATGGAAATAGATGATAATTCTGTTGGAGTTCAATTGAATAGATTGAAAGATTTTAAAACTTCAAGAGATAACGGTTTAGTAAAAGATAAATTAAGTTCTCTTAATAGTATTGCCATTAGTTCCCAAAACATAATTCCTTCCATTATAGAATGTGTAAAATCAAAATGTACAACTGGAGAAATTTCTGATCAATTAAGAGATGCCTTTGGTGAGTATCAATCAAGTATTTAAAATTCAATTGCTTAAAATTGCAAAAACTATTTCGATTATTTTTCACCCAATGATTTTTTCATTATTGGTATTTACTATAATAATATTCAATAATAGTATAATACATCCTCATCCATTCAAAATTCTTTTAACTTGCTTCATTTTTTCAAATCTATTACCCATTACTACTTTATTTATATTACAAAAGAAAGGCATTATATCAGATCTAGATGCTAGCATAAAAGAAGAGCGAATTATGCCGCTCTATCTAGGTGTATTATTTGCAATTATTGGTTATGTATTATTATATATACAAGAAGCTAGCGTACTAGTTAAAGGTTTAATGTTTTGTACAATAACAAATACCATTATTATTATTATTATTACTCGTTATTGGAAGATATCTATACATGCTATGGGCATATCTGGCTTATTGAGTGTTTTATGGATGCATAATAAAGAGTACCCATTAATTATGTTTATAATATTATTATTAGTTGCTTATTCAAGGGTAATATTAAAAGCACATAATATTGCTCAAGTAACCATTGGTTCAATCTTGGGGTTATTTCTTACTTTGATTCAGATTCACTTTTTATTTCTACATATATGATATTCACAAATCTGATTGAAGCCAACCTAATGACCAATACTATTGGAAAGTATATTGAATATTACACCCAATTAGAATCAACAAATAATGAAGCTTGGGAAACAATTAAAGAAGGATCAAAGTCTGGTACATTGATTATTACTGACAATCAAATATCTGGAA
>Ga0208407_1001252_pt1 | contig 11716 bp, 13 predicted proteins | sample ETNtaG_9_FD_185775 | JGI IMG/M metagenome (GOLD analysis project Ga0208407, IMG submission 185775) | Marine microbial and viral communities from oxygen minimum zone, Eastern Pacific Ocean - ETNP201406SV69 (SPAdes) (version 2) | ecosystem: Environmental > Aquatic > Marine > Oceanic ...
ATTAATACTTTAAAAATAATACTTAAAAGCTTAGCCGAACATTATTCTTTACGTGACAACATTATAAGGGAAATACACATAATACACGACGATAATGACGATACCGAATATCGTGTTATGTGCCTGACGTTCGGGTCCGCCCACCTAAACTTTCTAGGCCATCGTGTTATAGGAAGTTTATTCCATGGTGGTTTATTAAACGGTGGATACCTCCGTTTCGCACGCTCGGCTGCTGTAGATCCACTTCGACCAGGATCGTCCATCCAGTCAGGTGTTTTATCCCGCCCCCAATTACACTTTATTATAATTTCGTCATCGGTCATGGTTCGAACGTCTAAATAATTATCACACATAAAGTAATTATTTTCGCACCCTTTCGTCGAATCTTTCGGTATGTACCCGTCGTCACACACACCAGGTCTACAGTGTCTAACATCTTTCAGAATTTTATATCCTACAACACCTTTAGACGTATCATCTTCATCAACACAATCAAATTTATAGTTCGCATCACATAACCCAAAATCACCTTTCTTCTTTTCTAAATCACCATACGCTTTATCACATCCATACGCGTTCATGTTCGATTTACACACTTTGTTCAAAACGTTATAACATTCACACCATTTATCAGTTGGGTTCGCATCACAAAACGCCTTCGCCGCCTCGTGGTACTTATCTTCACCAAGTTTCGTTTTTGTACACTCACCATCGCCTTTAATTTTATCCTCGAGTTTACAATATTTCAAACGCATGGCATTGTTACGATCGCGCGAGATACACGTGTCTCCAGCTGGACCAAGTGCAGCTTTAAAATTATTCGCATCATGTTTACAAAACTCATCCGCCATTTTATCAAATTGAAATGCATCTTTACACTCAGTTGCAGATAAACCCGCTAAAAGTGGTACGGATATTTCAGCACCATCATGTTCATCTGCAAGAAGAGAACACACACAGTCTGGATTGATCGCTTCGGGGTCGTGATTGTTTATACAATCACGATTATGAAAACGTATTTCAATTGGAGCCATGTTCTTCACCTTTTCCCATTTTTTCCAAATGACTTTTCCTTTATCAAAATTTAAAGTCTCTGAGGGAGATCCTTCGGGAAGATTACCCATTACTACTATACATCCAGTTTTTTTTTCTCAGGGAAATATAAAACATGGGTGGAGGTGGAAGTCAATCTATAGAACAGACTTTTAATCTTTCGTCTGTAAATAAAAGTATATATGAACAGGTCACCACAAATACACAAAAAGTGACTGCGGGTTCGACCGCGATGCAGAGTATAGGTCTAAATGTAAAAGGATCGATGATAGGATGTCCGTTTAATGCAACACAGAAAATATCATCGGATACACAGACTGACGTATCAATGGTACCCGAAACTATTTTAGCTATGAAAAATGAAATAACAACAGAAATGAAAGCTGGTGCGACTGCAGCAATAGAAAAATCAACTGAAATGGGGAATATGCAGTTTGGGGATGATCAAAATGTTAAACAGGAAACGAATATGGCGATTGAAAATATTGTAGATACAACAATTACGACGGAAAACTTATCTGAAGTTATATCTACCGCAGTAAACATGCAGGACAATGTCATGAATATAGGTGGCGATTTAGATTGTCAAGGTGAACAGATTACATTAGGTCAGGATATATCAGCTAAACTCGTCACAAAAGCTGTCTTGGCATCACTTACGGAAGCGCTCATCACAAACAAAACGACAAACAAACTTGTAGCCGATTTAGGCGCAACACAAAAATCCGAAAATAAAGGTGTTGCGGATATTATAGGTACACTTTTCGAAGGTTTAACTGGTCCAATTAAATATGCTATTATAGGGTGTGTGTTATGTGTATGTATGATCGTACTTGCTGGTGCTATATTTGCATTGTCACCCGCGGGACAAAATGCGGCGAGTACCATGGCAAACGCTGGTGCCAAAAGACTTAGTGGCTCGAATCCAATGATATCCAACGTAGTAGAAGGTGTAAAAGAGTTAAAGAAATAATTTTCCTTTATATTAATGATTTTAAGTATAGACGTCGGCATACGAAACTTAGCAATGTGTATGCTCGACGAAACGTCTAATCTTATTGTTCAGTGGGATGTTTCTGGTGTACCCCCTGAACATAAAGACGGCTTATTTGTTTCTTTGAGAGACCATTTAGATGATAAACCGTGGATTTTAAAAGCCGATACGGTTCTCATTGAAAAACAACCCGATAAAAATAGAAAAATGAAAATGGTTGAACACTTTCTCCACGCCTATTTTATAATACGTAACCCAAAAGCCGAAACGATCATTTACGATGCACGGTTCAAAATACCCGATTTCGCGGGCCCGGGTAAAGCCATGTATATGAAACGTAAGAAAGCGTCCATTGAACGGTGTCAACAATTTATATGGAATAACACAGTTAATGCACACTGGATTCCTATATTCAATGCGTCTAAAAAGAAAGATGATCTTGCTGATACAGTCATGCAAGCCATTAGTTTCACAAAACGTATTGAACCTATACAAAGCGTTTCGAAAAAGAGTAAAAAACTCGTCCCTAGAAAACCTAACGAGAACCAAAAACGAACGCGGTACTCTAAATCAAATTTAGCGTACATTTATAAGAATAAAACAGATGCCGAAGTTCTCGAAAATAATAAACGGTTTATGAAAGATCTTAAACGGTACTATAAGAGTATAGACGATTTAGTTAAAGAATTAGTATAAATATAGTAGTATAATGAGAGAACAGCTATTAAAAGCATTAATCAAACACGCAGACGGTATGATTGAAAAACACCGTGCAAACGTAGAAGTATATTTAACAAACCCCGCTGGTATTGGAGAACACTCCAATATAATCGAGGCTATTGAAATCGAACTTGACGCTATATCTAAATACCATGATCAAAAGGAGGTCCTTGAAAGATATTTTTCTTAAAATTAATATAACTCATCTTCTTGATTCGTTTTAATAACACAATCCGATAGTGGATATGCGACGCATAACATCGCGAATCCATTTTCAATCTGTTCATCGTCCAGGAAACTTTGATCTTCTTGGTCTATTTTACCTTCGATAACCTTACCTGCACACGCCGAACACGACCCCGCTCTACACGAATACGGTAAATCAAGACCCTGGTTCTCAGCCGCGTCTAATATAAATTCATCGTCATCGCACATCATAACCTTTTTACCGTCAGGTGTATCGAGCGTAACCTTGAAACTTTGGGCACGCGTTTTAACAGAAATAACTTTTTTATGGGTATGAATACTAACTGGAATTGGTCGAACAGAAAACATTTTATATTTTAAAATACCACCATATCTTTAAATAATTCACGAACGTACACTGTTTTATAATGTCTTATTTACACTCAAGTTATACTCGAGTTATTTAAAATATATAAATAAAAACATGTTTTTAAACGAAGAAAATAAACTTGAAAAGTTGGTTGTACTCGGTTTTAGAGATCTTATTGCTGGGGGAGATACGCGAGAAATCGGCAAGTTTCTGGCTTATACCACCGAAAGAATAATCGCACCCGAATGGTTAAAGCAAAAGTGTGGAATTGAAACTATACCCGCACCAAATGATAATAAAGGACAACAAGAGAAATATGATTTATTATCAATTAACGGTCTTAGAATCCAAGTGAAATATCGTGGCGGTAAAGCACTGCACATGGAACAGACTAGAAGAACTACAGGTAAAAACGAAAATGCAGGCGCTTATAATGGTCAAGTTAGGTATTCAACAGATTCGTTCGATGTTGTTCTTTTCGTAACACCGACAAACTACAGTGACCCAGATCAATGGGACTATATAGCAATACCGATTTCCAATCTCGAAGACGCGAAAATGAAAGGATTTTGTGTTGGAGGAGTCTCAGTCGGAACTAAAAAAATGTTTATGGGTAAAGCGGAAGAAACTATGATTTCACTTGAAAAATCTAAACATGCTTTGCAAGTGATGTAGCGTTTATATGAAAATGTATTAAGTACTCTTTGTTTCAAACACCGCCTTCCCTTCCGGATTTATATCGAGAAGAATAAATTCGCGGTTCATTGACTTACATGCTCGACCAAGAGTCCCAGAACCAGCAAATGGGTCCAGGCATACATCACCTTCTTGACTGTACAAAGACAGAACACGCTCAAGAAGTTTCACAGGTTTTTGTGTAGCGTATTTCGTCTTTTCACCGTTTTGGATCGATGATACATCATCCCATGTATCTCGAATTGGAACCCCTTCCATCTCCTCTGCAAAACGTTTTATTCTTGGAATACCGTTATTATTATATTCTAACCGATTATCGTTATGTAATAATTCCATCTTATCTCTTGAAATATACCATTGTTTAGTATGACCATTCCACTCGTATCTTAAATTAGGTCGAGGGTTTACTTCAGGTTGAGAATTGTGTGCCGCCGATGTTGAATAATATTTGTTATTATGTGGACATAATTTCAATTTTTTTAAGTATTCAGCGCTATATGGTTTATACATTGGATAGAATTTAGACTTTGTAGACTTTCCATACACAATAATAGTATCGTGATTTCTACCAAGTTGATATTTATTCTTTGCGTTTCCGCCGCAAATCCATGCAATCTCATTTTTAAAGTTTTTTTCACCGAATATTTTATCACATATGTTCCGAATATGATGTGATATTCGTGGTTCAACGTGTATCACGATATTTGCATTCGATTTCATCACGCGGTGACACTCTTTAATCCTTACTTCCATAAACGATGTAAAATCGGAAAATTTATCTTGAAAATAATAAAAATTACGACCCGTGTTATATGGAGGATCCATGTATATCATATCTATCGACTCAGATTCCAATTCTTTCAATAGAATTGCATTATCTCCAACTCTATACGTCATGGGTTATTAAAAGTTTATATCTTTAAATCAGTCGGGTAACATCTTAAAGATTTTATTCGTACTTATAATAAATGGAGAAAAAGGTACTTGATCATGGTTTTGTTAGGCTTGTTGACCATATGCCACAAAAGGAACTCGATTCAGCGATTGTTCAAGCCGCTCGGGTCTCTTACGGAGAGGGAACAAAGACATCTCGGGGTGATGCTGGTCTTATTCGATATTTAATGAGACATTGGCATAACACGCCATTTGAAATGATCGAATTCAAGTTTCATATCAAAATGCCAATATACATTGCACGTCAACATATGCGTCATAGAATGGCGAGTGTAAATGAATACTCTGCGAGATATTCCATAGTACACGATGAATATTATAAACCCGAAGTTCTACGTGGTCAGTCAAAAGTAAACCATCAAGGTTCAGAGGGTGAAATTGATAAAAATGATGAACGTGAAAACGTGTTAAATAAACATTTTAGTACTTCATATGAAATATACAAATATCTACTCGATGACGGAGTGTGTAGAGAACAAGCACGAGGTACACTTACACAATCAACATATACAGAATTTTACTGGAAAATAGATCTACATAATCTCATGCATTATCTTCGTCTCAGAATGGAACCAGGTGCACAGAAAGAAATTAGGGACTATGCAAATGCTATTTATGAACTCATACAACCACTCGTACCAATTACTATGAAAGCATTTATGGATTTTAGAATGAACGCGATTCAATTATCAGGGCCAGAAATTGAAGCTATCTCAAATGGTACACCTATAGAATCAGTAGGTGAACGTCGCGAATTTCATGAAAAATTAAGACGTTTAGGTCTTGATAAAAATATTGAGTAATAATAAGTAAAACAATGTTTTCACTTTCCACAACCGCCGCGAATTTTGATGCAACACAGAAAAAGTTTAAGAAGTTTGGGAAAAAACTTCGTAAACAAAGACAAGAACAAGTCGATAACATAACAGAAAAACTGAAAGAAATCTCTCAAGACGAAATAAAACGTAGTCAAAATTTATTCCAAAAACATAAGGACTTCTTTAATGATTCAAAAAAATGTTCTAATACACCATCTACAGAGACAACAGCTATAGATTTTTACGAAAAGCCCTAAATGCTAAATCTAAACTTATTAATGATAAAAATATAGATATCTCTTTATATTGATCAAACAAGTTACCTGCAAATACAGCCGATAAAACACTGTATTGTACGTACCTCATCTCTCGCCGCGTTTTATCTATAGATCTTTTCATAGACACCCTTGATTTTTCCATTCCTAGAACCGCTGTACTTATATTCTTTACACGGTTAGGCATTTCCGTAGCAGTCGAAAACATATCACCTATGTCTATAACATCTGAAATTTGATCTCTGAGTATAGGTTCAAGGTACTCTATATACGTAAAATCTGGATCGAGTTTTACACATGTACCTTCAATAGTTGAAAATGTCTTTGCGAGATATACAAACGATGTTGGTATGATAAATGGCTTTTCCTGTGCAAGTTTAATTAAGGTATCATCGCTTAATATTTCATCTTTTAAATTAATACCGTCTAAAGTTTCCAAATAATTAAGAGTTGTTTTAAAAAAGAGTTCTATATCACTCGTATCTTTAGTTGTCGGTAAAATAACTTTTAATCGTATAAGTACATCGACAATACCTTTTGTATCCTTGTTTATTATATGCAAAAACATTTCTTTGAATCCTTCTTTCATTTCATCTGTAATATCTATAACAAGCCCAAAATCATAAAATACAAGTTTACCATTACCAGAAAATCCTAAATTACCGGGATGTGGATCCGCATGAAAAAACCCTTTATCCATTGTCTGAATGACATACGAATTAAGAAGAGCTTCACACACTTTCTTCTTATTTACACGCACGTCACTTATACTATCGAGCTTTTCCGAAGGAACATATTCCATAACGATCATATTTTCACTAGATAATTCACTATATACCTTAGGTACTTTCATCCATGGAACTTTTTTTAATCGCTTTCTAAACATTTTCGCATTATTAATTTCCTTTATATAATCAGATTCCGCTAATAAAAAATCTATAGATTCATCTAAAACATAACCCGTATTTGTACCTGTATCTATACCAATTTTTTCGAGAAACACAACAATTTGTTTAATATTTTCCGTATCATTTTTCATTATATTGTATATGTTCGGTCGTTTGAGTTTTACTACAACTTCTTCACCCGTAGACAATTTTGCCCTGTGTACCTGCCCTATACTTGCAGATTTAAATGGATCGTAATCAAAATACGTAAACGTATTATTTCTCAAATGGGGTTTAACCATTAATCGAACAACACCTTTATCAATGGGAGGTACATTATCCTGTAAAGATTCAAGTTGTTGAGTAAACTCCAAAGGATATAAATCGACACGCGAAGACGCTATTTGACCTATCTTAACAAATGTGGGTCCAAGTTCAATTATTTGATCCCGTGTCCATTTACCAAACTCCAGTTGATCTTTCTGAAACTGTCTACGTATTAAAAATTCACCTGCAAACTTCCATGTCCTAGACTTCTGTTTTGAGGGTATTTTTATAGGCATTTTCGTTGATAAACATAGCGCCATCCTAATATTACTTATAAAATATATTTCATTAAATAAATCTTATATTACTATAAATGCATGTTCATATAATAGGTGCTGGACCAACCGGTATGTCAGTCGCATGGGAATTACTCAGGTCCACAGACTATAAAGTTACTATATACGATCGCAAAGAATCTGCAGGTGGATCGTGGTGGGAACCAGCTGGTGGTAAAAGAGATTTACACGCACATCGAATACTCTTTGATAACGCGTTCGTAAACACAAATAGTTTATTTGAAGAAATGGGTATTGAATGGGATGAAATGTTTCAACCTATTGATATTGGTATATATAAAACAGTATTCAAAAGCCTTAAACCAATGGATTATTTAACTTTAATATCACTCGCTGCACGTGTTTTAACACAACCTGAAAAGTACAAAGGTATAACACTCAAGGATGCAATTGGAGAACTTTCCGAACCGGGTGAAAAATTACTCAAAGCTTTACCTTTACTCATGGATGGCGTTGATTGGAAAACAATGTCAGCATTTGAGTTTATAAAAAGTTTTGATAATGTGGGTATGTCTAAACAATACACACAAAAAGTTTCGGGTAAAGACATGTCTGATAAAATGCAAAATGCACTTATAGAAAAAGGAGCCACGTTTATGTTTGGTCATGACGTTGAAAAGGTATATTATGAAAAGGATGGGTATGAAGCTACTTTTACAAACAAAACAAAAATAAAGGACGGTCTCCTCGTTTTATGTATAGATAATAGCAAAGCTCTTCCACTTATCGGTGATAATTGGGGTAAAGACGCACTCAAAAAAATTAGTACAAGTGCGTATGGGTGTATCAACATTTTATTAGATTATGACGAACCAATTCGTTTACCTAAAAATGATTTAGAATATATCATGGAAACAGAGTTCAATTTACAACCTATAGTTCTTAGTGATGGAAAAACCATTTCGTGTGATATATGTAATCTTACCGAAAAAGTTTTATCCCTCGACCCAGAAACACTTAAAAATGAAGTTGTCAATCAAATGCATATACAAAAACCATCAAGTATTCGTATAGGATGGGGTACGCATTGGAAAGATGGAAAATGGTATTTTGAACAATCTTCGGGTGTTTTAAGTTTATATGGTCAGGTTCCATTTTACGGTGAATCTTCAAAAGTTGCTTTATGTGGTATGATGTCCAAAAGAAAAACACCATACTCGAGTATCGAAGCCGCTATAGAAGTCGGTCGTTCATTCTGTCATGAAACATTCGAAACGCGAAAACCTTTACACCCCGTTTTAATTACACACATTTTATTCGTTGTTTTAATATTATCATTAATACTTATTTACACACGTAAAGATTAAATAATTAAATGTTATTTAAAAACTAAAGTTTTATATATCTTATTATGGTGTATTCTGTAGAAGCTACCGTATACGAACCCATGTACGAATATAACGATAAAAAGTATATGAAAATTACCGTACCCAATCGAGTTCGTGATTATATACTTGGTTTACATGTGAATAGATCTAATACTATTCTTTTTCCAGACAAACTCGACGATCCACTCGAAGGTAATGTTTTAAAAATAAAGGTTCCATTTAGGTACCGTCGCGTTATGTGTAATGTTGATGGGGACATACCGGTACAATCACTCAAAAAAGATGACCAAATTCAAACTGAACTCCAATTTAATGGTGTTTGGAACGCACATGAACATAGTGGATATTCGTGGGTGCTAAAATATATAAAGTATAAAAACTAATAATAATAAATGAGTCTTACGCGCTCGGGGTATCTCACAGGTGAGACACCGGAAATCAAAAAAGAACTCACGGTACGTGCCGTCGTAAACACAGAGTTCGGGTTTCCGCCGCCTCCCTTTAAGGTATTCAGAAAAACAAAAACAGGACTATGTGTTCCCCGATTTTATGGTGAAGAAAAGTTTGGTAAATCAAAAGAAGATCGACGTCCAACACCAGTTAAAATATCGACCAAATTTAATGGAAAACTTCGTGATGAAACGCATCAAAATGATGCTTTGGAAGCAGCACTTAAATCGGGACACGGCGTTCTCTCGCTTCCTTGCGGCTTTGGGAAAACGACTGTATCCTTGGCCATAGCGTGTAAACTCGGGTACAGAACCATGATTGTTGTACACAAAGAGTTCTTAGCGAACCAGTGGCGCGAACGTATCCAGCAATTTTGTCCCGGTGCATCTATTGGTATAGTTCAACAGGATAAAAAGGAAACGGAGTGTGATTTTGTCATTGCCATGCTCCAATCTTTATCACTCAAGGAATATTCGTTTAACGATTTTGATACGATAGGTACACTTATAGTTGACGAAGCACATCATATATGTGCGAAAGTGTTCTCACAATCTCTTTTTAAAATGTGTCCGAAACACATTTTTGGTCTCTCTGCAACACCGACTCGTAAAGATGGTCTCACTAAAGTTTTACATTGGTTTATGGGACCAACATTCTTTGCCATTGAACGCGAAAATCAGGAACAGGTCGAAGTGTTTCCTATAGAATATACGTGTCCAAGATTTCAAGATCCACCGCCGTGTACACGATTCGGTAAACTTTCACTGGCGACCATGATTACAGAACTTACAGAAGATCGCGAAAGAAACATTGTTATTATAAATCTCATAAAAGGTATTGTTAAAAGTACGCGTCAAGTTCTTGTATTAAGTGATCGCCGTCACCACTGTGAAGTACTCCACCAAAGTTTTAAGAAAACGTCGGGACTCTATATGGGTGGTATGAAAGAAACTGAATTAGCTGAATCGAGTAAAAAACGAATCATATTTGCAACGTTTAGTCAGGCACATGAAGGTCTCGATATACCCTCGCTCGATACGGTTATACTTGCGACCCCTAAGTCTGACATTGTTCAGTCTATAGGAAGAATTATGCGTGAAACACATGGTAAAAAGAACAATCCACACATTTACGATATGTTTGATCAGTGGTCTATATGTCACGCCATGTATAATAAACGTCTCAAAGTGTATCGACAAGGTGGATTCAAAATACCAAAACAAAAACCCGAAGAACCTAGCGTTTTCAGTAAAGGAAAATGCCTCATTTTACCATGAAAATAATCATTCGTATTTGTAAGAATGGCTGGTTGTAACACGGGTCGTAATATACAAAAGTATAAAGGGGGTGGTGCATCTACACTCCAGGATGCTTTAGAAAATGGAAACACGGCATCTCTCAATATTAATTTATCATCACCAGCCGTATTCGTAGGCGACGGTGGTGGTTTATCGAATATAAGTGCGAGTTCTACTACGGGTAATTTACAAGCGGTTACGAATAATGGTGCAACCACAACAAATAAAATCACGTTCTCAAACGGTATAACTTCTTTACAAACGAGTGGTAACGCTTTAGTCACGGGAAATGTAACTGCATCCTTTTATCGTGGTGATGGTGGTACACTTTCTAATATTGCCGCAAGTAAAAATTTTCAGGAAGTTACTGATTTAGGAGCGACTAGTTCAAATAAAATTACATTAACGAACGGTGTAACTTCTTTACAAACAAGTGGTAATGTTTCCGTCACCGGAAACGTTACTGCGTCCAAGTTTTATGGCGACGGTAAAACACTTACGGGTGTTGCTTTAAGTACAGATTTGGTGAGTAATTCTACAAGAATAGGTACTGTAAGCACGGATTTAACAAGTAACGCGTCGAGAATTGGTGTTGTAGAAACTGATTTAGCGAGTAACTCTACGAGAATAGGTACTGTAAGTACGGATTTAGCAAGTAACGCGTCGAGAATCGGTGTTGTAGAAACAGATTTAACAAATAACGCATCAAGGATTGGCGTTTTAGAAACCGATTTAGCGAGTAATTCGACGAGAATAGGAACTGTGAGTACAGATTTAGCGAGTAACTCCGCGGATTTAACAAGTAATGCATCCAGAATCGGCGTTTTAGAAACTGATTTAGAGAGTAATTCCACGAGAATAGGTACTGTAAGTACAGATTTGTCGAGTAATTCTACAAGAATAGGAACCGTAAGTACGGATTTAGCGAGTAACTCTACAAGAATAGGTACTGTAAGCACAGATTTAACAAGTAACGCGTCACGAATTGGTGTTGTAGAAACAGATTTGGTGAGTAATGCGTCACGAATTGGTGTTGTAGAAACAGATTTGGCGAGTAATTCGAC
>Ga0208407_1001253_pt1 | contig 11697 bp, 10 predicted proteins | sample ETNtaG_9_FD_185775 | JGI IMG/M metagenome (GOLD analysis project Ga0208407, IMG submission 185775) | Marine microbial and viral communities from oxygen minimum zone, Eastern Pacific Ocean - ETNP201406SV69 (SPAdes) (version 2) | ecosystem: Environmental > Aquatic > Marine > Oceanic ...
TCTGAATGACGTTGAATTCTTCGGCCCCAGTTACTCTCAATATCGCTCTTGAAATCCTAGGGAGAACACGCCCCAACGCCTCTGCCGATTCATCGCTCAGCTTGTCAAGTGTTCTAGTCGATTCCTTGGGAACTACTAGAGTGTGCCCGGGGCTGAATGGGTTGATGTCTAGGAATGCTAAAACCAAATCGTCCTCGTACACCTTGTGACAGGGAATCTCTCCATTGATGATCAATGAGAAAATGCTTGTATCGTCGCCCACCTAATCACCCAGAAGTAATGATTGCCTCGGCTACCGAGGCTAATCCGTGTAATTTGAGGGCCTCCACAATCTCGGTGTTCATGACTTTTGAAGTATCCGTGAGTCGGATCCCTGACTGCTTGATGCTGTGGATTTCGGCTAGTGCTGCATCCTTCGAAGACGACCCTGTCGAGATTACTGAAGATAGTTTAGAGGCGAAGTTACCGACTGTCATCCCTCCCCCTTCCCTGATTGAGGTGATTCTGTCAGATGCTTCCTGCACTGCTTGTTCGATTTGGGTCGAGCCACCAAAGTGGTTAGTTGGAGCCCAGGTAGCGGCGTGGACACCTGCTGCCTTTCCGGAGACTAAGTCATCCAGCAGGATATTTCCGGGTAGAGGAGAGATGCCGTGCATTCCAGTATTGGCACTCCTTCCAGCGGCATACAGGCCGGTGTGCCAGAGGCTTACCGAATCTCCTGTATTTTGTTCCTCGAAGATTACCCTTCCCTCGTGATCACAGGGAGCTCCTCCTGTGGTGTAAGCTACGCCAGGAGACAGAGGCATCACGTCTCTTGTGATGTCTAGTCCGAGCCTGTCTCTGATTCGCAATGATGTTTGGGAGAACCAGGCCTTTGCGTCAGGGTCAATTCCTCTCAAATCAAGCACGCAGTGCTCTCCCTCGATGACTTCCTCTGGACCGATGTCATCTCCGTTTTCTCTCCTAATCCTACCTCCTGAGCCAAGTACGTCCATTGGGATGTGGATGCCGCAGTCCCTGAGTGTTAGTGGATGCCTGGGGGTGCTTCCCATCCCCCTCAGCTCGATTCCGGCTGATAATGCCAGAGCCGCCCCGGTTCCCGAACCCTCATTCGGGTTTGACCAGAGTCCTTGGTGGCCTTCGGATGCGAGAATAACCGCCTTGGTCTGAAATGGTTCGATTTCCCCTGTGGAAATATTCAGGGTAACTATTCCTCTGACTTGGTTGTTATCAGATACAATGGAGAGGGGCAAATAGTCTGCATTCCTCTGAATCCCTCGCTTGATGACCTGTTCCTCTAGAATTCTAGTAACCTCTCTGACTGTTGAGTCACCACAGCCTGTTAGGCGTGGGACTTGGTGTCCGGGAGCAGGGGCCGCGTGGGGTAGTCCGCCATCCCTTCGCCTGAGAGCCAGGCCCCATCTTTCCAACTCCGCAAGTGTTGGAACGCCCTCATTGCAAGTCCTGGATACGATGGATTCGTCGCAAAATTCCCCACCTGAAGCGAGTGTGTCATCCATATGGGATTGTGCGTTCAATTCGTCAATTGAAGCAGCAATTCCGGCTACAGGGGGCGAGCCTGAGCCAGATCCGATTCCGAGTTCGTCTATGACGAGGGGGATCACCCCCGCATCCGAACAGGCTATCGCCGCACGGAGAGCCGCGGGGCCTGAACCGATTACCACAACTTCTCTGGACTCCATCTTTCAATCTGGCCAGAGGTCCCAATCACAAGAACGTGACGCTTTATCGAGGTCCTACGAGATGTCACTCGGCTACTGAAATTGCGATTCTTCTAACGGCCACCGCCGCATCCAACATCTTCTCAGTTGCGCCTTCTGGGTTGAATCCTGAGGAAAGGGTGGTCTGAACCACGAATGATGAGACGGTCTCCCCGTTTGGTCCTCTTAGATTGACTTGGATGGGTTTTGAACCCGTTGACCCCTGTGGCCATGCCAGACCGATCCACAACACCAGGGAGTTGTCGATTAATCTCCCGAGTACGTCGACGATGTCGTTTCCCTCCTCTCCTATCTTCGCTGGTTTCTTCGGCTGTCTGGAAAGAGGGGGGTTCAGTCTGAGAGTCTGGTGATGAGGTTCCCCATCGGCTGCGATGATATCGACTTCAATCTGAGAAGGTTTTCTCGAATGGTTGTGAATCATTACGAACAAATCGCCCTGGCCCTGAGAACATCTCGGAGGAATGTCCAGATCTAGTCTCCATGTGTTCTCAATTAGTGATGAGTGCCCCCTTAGTGCTGCATCCTCGAGTCGGTCTATCAGTCTGAAAAGACCGGGTTGCCATGCTCTTGTGTGAGCCATTAGTCTTCGAAGAGTTCGATAGCAGAACTTCGATTGATCGTTATTCAAATCGTCTATTGCAGCCACTCGGAACACTCGTTTGGATTCGGAAACCAATCTGTCATTATCCAGTAGCCCTAGATGGTTTAGGTGAAGGACGCGTAGTAGATGCTCAACTGCTGATTCTGGGGTCTGGTTGGAGCGCACTTTATTCTCCAGTTCGATTAGCCAATCGTCCCATGCCCCAGCGGTCTCGGGATCCAAATGAGCTACTACCAGATCTGAGAGAACTCGATTCAATGTGCTCTGATGGAGTGTGGGTGCATGCATGGAAAGAAGGGGGAAATCCTCGTCAGTCATTGGAATCCTACGCTCCAGCTGAAGAGTGTTGATTATGGAAATAGATCCTAGGAAAATAGCTAGTCCATAGAGTATCGATGCCAAGATGTTGCCTGTCTCGAAGTTGTCAACCGAGTTGAGGGTCCCCATGGCAAGAGCCGCTGAAAGAATCCTTGTCCTCTCCCTGAGAGTTCGCTCGTGGAGGGTGTTCAGAATTCGTTCTACTCCTGGATATGCCTCCATTGACCGGTTACTGCCTATTTTCAACTGAAGCCTGTCCCTTGCAGACATCTGCGCAAAGGATGCAGCCAACAGAGTGGGGAAGAATAGCGCCGCTTGAATTGCGAAGAGAGCGACGCCCCCCAATAGATATTCTTCGCCCCATCCAGATGCAAATAGAGATGTGCCAAGTATGGCAAGCATGGAGACGAGTATCCTTGCTCGTCTGCTCCCCCTGATGGTAGCGATTCTAGTCCACAGGACTCGTTGGGAGTCTCTAATCCGTACTCTTCTGTTCAACGCATTTTCTGTCTTCTGACCAAAGGTGGCATCTTCGCCATACGGATTAGGGAGGTCCGAAGAGTTGCTCGCCACGTTCTCTCGAGGTGCTTTCTCCGCTTGATGGCATCGGATAACAGAATGGGAAAACTTGTTTTTTCGGGGCACATTTCTTCAAGAGGTCGTGCTCGCGGGAGCGGGCGTGTAGCATAGCCTGGATAATGCACCGGCCTCCTAAGCCGGGGACCGCGGGTTCGAATCCTGCCGCGCCCGCCATCAAGACATGGACAAGCCGTGGTGCTTTCCAGCAGTTGCCGTTCGATGCAAGAACCTCTCGAAATGGATTCTCGGATATGTGGAGCGCTGCAATCCTACATCGCACTCCGATAGTGCGTCTAGCATCTCCTCTCTGAGTGTTTGGGGGACGCTTAGCCTCCTACCGACGATGACACCATGGATTTGTGAAATTAGATCGGTCGCATCAAGGCCGTGATTGTTCATGAGGTCATCCACCTCTGCCATTGCTCCAGAGAGGACTTTCCTATTCCTCCCTCCGCGATTTTCCCACTTCCATTCTACTACCTTGCCCCTGATTGCCAACTCCACCAGCCTCCTACCAGCTTGGAGGGTTGATGCCTGGACCATCTTGTGAACCGATGACCTGTCTGATACAAGATCCCTGATTTCAAGCATCTCAAGCGTGAAGATAGCCTTCTTCAGATTTCCATCTGAGATGTATGCAATGTCTTCCAACACTCCCTCCGCGGGTTCGCAGTTATTCCTCCCTGCAATCTCAGAAAGTGTTGTAGTGATAGTTTCCCTTTCAGTAGAGGGGATTCGGATCATCTGGCTTCGAGAACGGAGTGCATCGATTATCCTCGATGGGGCTCGAGCAACCAGCACAAACCTAGAGGCCGCGCCCACTGTTTCCATCATCCTTCTGAGGTATGCCTGACGGATATGCCCCAAGTAATCCGCGTCCTCTATTACAATCAATCGGCTAATTGGAATGGTGCCGGACTTGGCCTCGACCTCCGAGCCGGCTGGAGCAACCTCTTCGGAATCGGAAATCGAAATCCCCCTGTCGAATGCATCTAGGCTGGTCCTACCTGCGAGTGTGTCCTTCTCGGATCCGCTTGGCCGAAGGAACTCCTCAAAGGTAGCCATTGCGCCCCTCTGCCTTACCAGGTCACGAGCTTGCAGAATGTGTGTGGTGGACTTCCATCCAGGCCCGAGAATCTGCCTCGCGAACAGCCGCCAGCACGCCGTCTTGCCTACGCCGGCTGGGCCAGTGATCATCAGATGGGGAGGAACGGCTGAGGTGCTCGTAGACAGTAGAGCCTGTTTCACTGAACCGGGCACCGCCAGTTCTTCGAACCTTGTGGGTGCCTCTGTCACGAGCCAACTCGCCATGTACGTATGGGAGAGAGGAGGGTCTTGAACTCAACGATGCTACTCTGCCTTGAGGACCTTGGCCATGCCATCCTTTCGGGGCTTGACGAAAATTCGGTATCCGCACTTATGGCAGGACTTGCCGGTCGAGCCAGCCTCGGCCCATGCCATGAAGCCGCAGTTAACGCACTTGTAGCGAATCTCGAGGGGGTCCATGGGAGAGTTGCAATGGCTACATTGCTCCTCTGATGTAGGGTTGTGTGCTCTCTTGTCGGTCCTGTTGCAGTTCCTGCACTTGTGTAGGATGGTCTGATCTCCCTTCATTGCTATCGAGCCGGCGACCTGCCGGGCCTTCTTCAACCTGTCCTATGCTGATTTGGAAGATTTGCATATCCTGACGAAGTTCTCAAAGATGTTTGACCCGAACTCCGTGTCATTGACCTCTGGGTGGAACTGCAGGCCGAATCTGCTCAGATCCTCGTTCTGCATTGCTTGGACACTGCATGACTCGCTCTGTGCGACTGCAATGAAGCCCGGGGGCGTAACGGTAACCTCGTCGTTGTGACTCTCCCATACTGTCTGCTCCGGTGGGGTCCCTTCGAACAAGGGCCCTCCGTCACCCACTAGGGAAATGGTTGCAGCTCCAAATTCGGGCTTGGGGGCCTCGCCAGCATCCCCACCGTAGTGGCGTGCCATGAACTGGTGCCCTGCGCAGATTCCCAGAATGGGGACTCCCAATGAGAGGTAATCAGCACAATTCCCCAGTTCCCCCGTGAGTCCGACTCGGGCCGCCCCACCGGACAAGATTAGCCCGTCTAATTCCCTGAGTTCCTCAATAGGCGTGTTGTTTGGAAGAATCTGGGTTTCCACGCCTAAATATCGTAGCATTCTCCACTCTCGATGTGTCCACTGGCCTCCGTTATCGATGACGTCGATGACCACTCGGTCGTCTCCCATGCAGAGCCTGAGTGCGGTTGGGCCATCAATAATGCCCCCTCAAACCTTGAAAAAGGGAGGCAAACTCGGCAGAGGGCCGGCCCCGATGGTGTAGTGGCCTATCATGCAGCCCTGTCGAGGCTGCGACCCGGGTTCAAATCCCGGTCGGGGCGCCACTCAGTCTCCCTTCTAGAGGTGCTTTTTGCTGCTTTCTTTGACCGTCGGAAGGAGTCTGGTCTTCCCTGTTTTCCACGTTTCTGATTGGGGATCAATTCTACTGAGGCGCAATCCATGCCTCAAAGGAGCACAACCTGAGGGTGCTGCTGTAATCCCTCTTTATTTTGAGAGATGGTTCAGGAAATTCCCGAAAGAGTTTGGGTAGAGATCTCTTTATCTCTTCATTGGCGTCTAGGATTTCACTCTCGGAAACTATCACCCTCCCCCTGACCAAAGAGGGAGTGGCCATATCGAGAAGTGGCACCAGAGATGGGAGGAATTCGATTGTTCGATGGGGGAGGTTGACTATGACCAGGTCCCAAAGCCCGACCAGAGAATCGTGCTCGCGGAGTCGGGTGGCATCGGCAATCCCGACGATTCTATCCTCGAAGATTCTTGAGATTGGAGAAGGCTCAGAAGGGTAGTCCCTGCTATCCCACCTCCTGAGGTTGTCCAAGAGAAGTCCCACGGCCTCTGGGTTCAGGTCCGAAGCAAGGGCGTGATTGACCAGTTCCGGCTCGGATAACAGGGTTGCTAAGGCTGGACCAACCCCGCAAAAGGGATCGCAGACATTGATCGGGCGTCCGATTACTGCTCGTAACTCCTTAGACAGTGATAGGGTCTCAAGCCTCTCCGAGTGGAGCTTTGTGGAGAAGTATGCCTTGTTTGGATCGCAGGCGATTGATCTGCCTGACTCCCTAACAAGCACTCTGGTGCTGCATGCCGATTCTGGGATATTGTCTGTGACTATATCCCCGTCGACCCTAGCTCCTATGGGTGTTAGTTTTCGAATCCTTAGCTCTCCTTGGACGCCCTCGTCATTCAGCACGAGCCTGATGTGAGGGTGGGCTCGAAGCTTCGCCTCGGCAATCATAGAGGAGTACGGCTCAAGGATGGCTTCTATTCTGACAACCATCATGTCTGAAATGAACTCGTGGGAAGAGGGCCAGTCCTCGCCAAATGCCTCAATCTCTTCCTTGTCAACGAGTAATGCTAGGTGATTCCACCAGTCAGAGTCCACCCTATTGTCCAAGCTTCCCTCGTGCTGGACAATCTGATGATCATCAAGGGGACTCGTCATTTCAATAGGTGCTCCGGGATCTATGGGGATTAGTCTGTAATCGCCGTCATCATCGGGAATCACCCTCATCCCTGTTGCTAGCCACTCTCTGTCTCTGAGCACCACCAGGGCATCCTCGACCGCGCGATTTGGGACTCTCAAGTGGCGCATCACGTTGAAGTGCCGGTGGGCATCATCGCTTCACAATGACGGAGGTAATAGAGCTGTGATCAGGAGTGTTCTGATATCCCCGATTGGGCGCTACCTTCGGACGAGGAGGCTTTTCAGGGCAGCGAAAGAGATGTCCCAGATGAAGGCCAAGAGGTTGATGGTGATAGGTGACCCATGCAGTGGGAACTACTTCCAATTCATGTCCAGCATGTTCCCAAACTGCGAGCATGGTGATGTGACTGTGGATCTGCACGGATGCGATTCCTGCAACAGGATGGACATTAACGACATGTCAGCGTGGGAGGAATTCGAGGACGGTTCCTTCGTGGTGATGGAAACAGGGGTACTCGGCTTCTCCAAGGATGTGGGGGCGGTCCTCGGGCAGATCAAGAGGATCTCTGGGGGCGACTTCCTCTCTGCAGGAGGGAACAGGGGTTTCCTGTGGGTGAGTTACCTGTACAAGACTTACAGCAAGGATCTGATCTTCTCCATGGACCCCTTCGACTCGAGAGAGGACGAGTACTTCTCTGGTATCGAATTGGGTCAGAAAGGAACGTTTCGCCTGAAGTTCTGAGCGCAATCAGATTGATGTGGGGTGGAGCATGAGCGGTGGACGATGGCATCCAAGGAAGTTCCTCCTGGGCTTTGGCTGATTGGAATCGGCCCAGGTGACCTGGGCCATATGACCGAGAGGGCAAAGAGCATTGCCAAGGGCTGCAGCAAGAGGTATCTGGAGGGTTACACAGCAGTCCTTCCAAAGGACCAAGAGGATCTTTTAGAGGTGGAGGTGGGTGCTTGGGAGAGGTTGATGAGGCCGTCCGTCGAGGACCCGGAGAATCTGCTGGAGGAGGCACGGGAGAAGTCTGTGGCACTGTTGGTCGTGGGTGACCCGATGCAGGCAACCACACACATCGACCTAGAGGCAAGGTGCATGGAGGGAGACGTGAGTTTCGAGGTTGTCCCGGGAATGTCAGCCACGTCACTGGCTGTATCGCTATCCGGGTTGCAGTCCTACAAATTCGGAAGACAGGTGACTCTGCCTTACCCCTATGGTGAGTACCTAGCCACCTCCCCACTGGAGATGATTGGAACCAATCGAAAAAACGGCCTGCATACCCTTGTTCTACTCGATCTTGACCCGACTGGAATGGGCTTCGATCTGCCTACCCCGATGAACCCGCAGCAGGCGGTCTCGATCCTCGAAAGAATGTCAGAAAGAGTGCGGGAAGATGAATCTGAAGGTGGAGTCGCTCCAGACGTTAGAGAATGGGATGGGATTCTTCTGAGTGATGTTGGGACTAGTAGACAGAGGGTGTCTTCTGGTACTCTAGGTGAGATCTCGGTTTCAGAGGGGGGCTATGTGCACACCCTGATTATCCCCTCTAACATGAGTGACAACGAGAAGGACGCCTTCCGCAGAAGGAAGGAGCCCTAGGTTGCCCGACGACCTCAAGACTTAGCCTCGTGTCCGGAGTCTCGATAGCATGGCCAAGCCACCTGCAGAAGTCCGTTTCCCCGGTGACAAGAATCGCAGGCAAAGACTGAGGGTTAGGGGGATAAAACAGGCTTCAAAGGAAATCCAGAGGAGGCTGGAGAAGAGCCTGGGTGCGCTCCTCGATAACCCAGAGGGTTTCCTGCCTGAGATAGTCGGAGAGCTGGGCAAGGTCTCTCTCTTTGGATCGAAGGACCCGATGGCCCTAACTCTGAGGGAGTTGGAGGCCGTCTCGTCAAAGAGGAACGATGTCAGGTGGCTCAAGAAGCGAATGGGGAAGAGGGGGGGTGGGGACGTCGCTCGCTCGCTCGCTGGGAGCCTAGTGGCTGCTTCTGAAGAGGACTTGAGCACCGTGTCGGTGTTCAAGAGCGATGTCTACGGCAATGCGAGTTACCTGAAGAGGGGGAGCGGTCGGCCTGGGCACCTAGTTGGGATCCAGAACTTCAACCACCCCAGGCTTAGGCTACTGGTGTGGGACGATCATGCCAAGGCCGGGCAATATTTCTTCTCATGGGATGGGGGGTTCGTCTTCACCGGATTCGAGCCAAGCCCCCCTGAAGAATGGGTTAGTTGGACGCTTGACAACACCTCAGTGGATCTCGAGGGGGACGGGTGCAAGTGGTCGATTGGCCTGAGCGAGGAAATCGTAGATTCCGGATCGAACACACCAGAGGGATGGCTCAAGCTGGACTTCTCCGATGGTACAAAGGTCGGACTCTCCCAAGCGGCTCTTGCTAAGACGGACGAACCCCTGGCTCGCAGCATAGCCGTCTCTATGATGCCGCCAAACAAGCTTGGAGAGGTCTGTGAAGCCTCGTGGATGTGGAGACCAGAGGGCTGGCCAGATGACAGGGACTTGCCCGAAGAGGGCATTGAGAGGGTCGGGGAGGTACTCAGCACGTGGCTAAAGATGTCATTGGAGGACAATGTCGTTTCACGTGCATGCAGGGCCAGCATTCTGAATTCTATTACCGACGGTTTCGTCGTCGGAAACCACTGGTTCGCAGAGGAGGACCGGGATGGATTCCTCAAGCACATGGGTGGCACCGAGGAAGAGCGCAGAGCATTGTCCTGCATCCTCGACTCCACCGAGGGCGGGTTGCATGTGAGGTCCGACGGAGTCGTCCTTGACCTCGAGGACCGGGTGATAAGACTCGAAGACTCGTCTTGCCACCCAGTACTAGTCTCCCTGTGGGGTGACTATGGATCGGCTATCCTTGAGGGGATGTACAACCTGACAGGGGACGAGGCCGAGAAGATTCACTCTCGACAGGAGAAGAGGAAGCAAGGTTTCGGGGCTTTCCTTCGCGAGCTGAACGACTCGCTTAGCACGGCAATGAGGCTCGACAGGCTCCCCTGGGAGAGTGCTTTACTGCCGGGCCCGCTCTCATTCGCAGACAGGCTAGTCAGGAAGGCTGCCGAGGATGGGGTCGCTTCGACAGTATCAATGGCTAGGAAAGGCAGGGGCTTAGAGTCGGCGATGGGTTGGGCATGGCTGATGATGCACGAAAGGACAGAGTCGGATGCATGGAGGTTCGATGAGGAGAGTCGTGACAAGGGGGGTGACTGGGTTCCCGCTCTGACTGCTGTCTGGGATGCAGCCCAAGCTCTCCTGATGGAGGATGACTTGGAGTCCGTAACCGACTATCGCTCGTCCATGGGATGGCTGGCTGAGGTCAGTGGATCTGGCCCCCTTCCCTAGATGAGCCGTCATATTGATTCCAAACTGTGGAAATAGTTCATTTCCCTCCTTTGTCTGCACACTAGCATGGAAATAAAGGAAATACTAGATCCGAAGAATTTGATGATTGCTGTTGGAGCAATGGTGGTTTTGATGTCACTGATAGGGATTACAAGCGGAGATGACTGGGCTGAAATAGGATGGGGGGAGGGTAATGTCCTCGCTCATGATGCAGCATACGAAGAGATGTGGGCGCTTCATTTGATGCCCCTGGGCGTAATGGCAATTGGAACTGGATTATTTGTTTCGGGAAAACCATTGGCTCAAATGTCGATGTTGTCTCCTTCCGTGATTCTGATCATATTTGCCGGAATGGGCGTTCTGACTGGCGACACAGGATATGGTGGAAATACTCCACCAATCGAGATGTTCGCACCTGCGTTGATTACAATAATCCTAACTATAGTACTTGGAGTTGCAGGATACCTCCACCTGAATGATAATGAGTGATGGGTCATGGAGGTGCCCAGTGCATCTTCTCCAGCTGTTCACAATGTGATGGTCGCAAACAAGTCTACGAATACTAGGCCTGAGTTAGTCGTTCGGAGGCTCCTTAGAACCGCTGGTTTTCCGGGATACCGACTCCATTGGAGGATCGATGGAGAGGAGGGACGGTACATCTGCAGGCCAGACATATCTTTCCCGGGGAGGAAGCTGGCCATCTTCGTCCACGGCTGCTTCTGGCATAGGTGCCCGAAGTGTGACCTGGGGCTTCCCAAGACGAACGTCGACTATTGGAGCCAGAAGTTCGAGAAGAACGTCGAGAGGGACAGGAAGAAGGAGATGTCACTGCAGGAGATCGGGTGGAGGGTTCACACGATATGGGAATGCGAGTTGGATGGCGGTGCTTCCCAGTTGGTGGAAATTCTGTACGATTAGGAAACAGAATTTGAAATGGGGGACGTTTTGGGGGTGTCGTGCGGCTCCTGACATTCCTCAGATTCTACAGAGAGATTCGGAAGGAAGGGCCAGCGGATCTTGATTGGATTCAGAAGCAAGGCCTATTGGCGGTCAAACTGACCCAGATATTCGCACTTAGGCCGGATATGCTGAGCATCGAGAAGTGCCGGCAGCTCCAGAAGATGTACAGGAATGCAACGACAATCCCAAGTGAGGACGTCAGGAGGATTTTGGAAGAAAGAGCGACTGCATCGTTCCACAAGTCGATATCTTGGTTCGATGAGGAGCCACTCGCTGCGGCTTCGGTCGGGCAGGTCCACAGAGCGACTCTGACTACTGGAGAGGACGTGGTCGTGAAAGTGGTGAAGGCCGACCACAAGAAGAGTTTCCAGAAAGATGTCAAGAGGATGATGCGAATGATGAATGTAGCAATCGTGCTCTCCCCAAAGCTGAGGAAGGTGGGTAACCCAATGGCTTTGCTGAGGCACGTTGAGGACTACACGACGAGGGAGCTTGACTTGCGGAACGAGATTAGGGGTGGTTCTGAGTTGAAGTCAATCCAACAAGACCTGTCTGATGATTTTCCAATGCCTCGCCTTAGATTCCCGAAGTACTACCCCGAGATCTCCAACGAACACGTGCTGGTTTCCG
>Ga0208407_1001255_pt1 | contig 11674 bp, 12 predicted proteins | sample ETNtaG_9_FD_185775 | JGI IMG/M metagenome (GOLD analysis project Ga0208407, IMG submission 185775) | Marine microbial and viral communities from oxygen minimum zone, Eastern Pacific Ocean - ETNP201406SV69 (SPAdes) (version 2) | ecosystem: Environmental > Aquatic > Marine > Oceanic ...
GTTAGTAGATTGCTGTAGATGCAGTAGGTGGTCCAGAATCTGTTCCAGTTCTCACGGTGAATGTTGAACCTGATACAATGAGAGAACCACTTATTTGTAAATTATTTGTAGTTGTTTTGGAAGTACCCACATCTTCAAAAATACCACCACCACCAGCACCACCAGCTGCCAATGATGCAGATGTAAAATGACCACCACCAACATTAATTACACCGAATGAACCAGTTGAAACAGATGAGCCACTTATTTTTGTAGTAGCAGAACCACCAGTTATTTTTAATCTTTCTTTAGTTGTACTTCCATTATATGTATGAAAAACTATACTATTATTAGCGTCACCATCATTAGTATGAACAATTTTAGCAGTAACCGCGCCAGAAGCATTTTGAAAATCAATAACATTATCGTTGGAATTGCTTGTTCGTTGTAGGGTTATTTCTGGTGAGGCAGCCTTGATATGTATTTCTGAATCTGGTGCCGCAGGGACTGAGTCTCCAATACCAAGTCTTTGATTCCCATCGCTGTAAATAATTCCTTTACCAATTTTTAAATTACCCCCACCTGTATTTGAACCTTGAATTCTTTCACCAACAATTAATGAACCAAATGAACCCGTTGATACTGATGAACCACTAACTCCACCAGAGTTATCTATAGTTAAATTTGAACTTGATACAATTAAAGAACCAGTAACTTCTCCGCTACCAGAAACTTTTAGTGAGCCTGTTAAGGGACTATCTAATTGTTTTAATCCTATGAGAGCCATTCTAAGTCCTTATACTTTAATGCCTCTTGTTGTTTTCTTTCTTCCCAATACAAAGTCATTCCCTGTGAAATATTCTTTTTGTGTACTTTACTCTTTGGTTTCTTCATCTTTTCTATGGTATCCATAGCAAGTTTTCTATCCGATTGAGCACACGACTTACAAACAGCATTGTTTCCTACAGCACGGTCAAAAGTGTCTTTTCGAGTATAATAAATGATCCTATTACAATCAGGACACCTTCGATTTTTTCTGTTTTTCCAATGGCGTTTTCTCATAGTAATAAATATCAAGAAAAGGAAATAGTAAAAGAAAAGTGGAAATTAAATTAAATCTTCAATCATTTCCTCAATCTTTTTATTGAGAATTTTTATTTCTTTTAATCCCTTTTTAATCAAGGTAGGCTTACCTTTGTTGATTCCCGAAAAAACCTTACCCATATTGACTTTCCAACTGTCTCCATAGATTCTTAGCATTAAAAATGAGCGTTTTTCATCACTCATTTTCTCATCAATTTTAAAAGGTGGTCTGTCTATATCCGTATAAACCTTTCCTAACTCTACATCTTTTCCACCCATTCTTTCAAATTCTGTGAGTCCATCTTTTGGCGTCCACTCTTTCATATAAGGCTTAGACCACCTTTTTGGTAAATCTCTGAATGAAGTATCATTCCATTCTTTTAATAAATCTTTTAGTTTAAGCATTTGAATTACCAGTTTCCTTTCTCACATGCTTTACTACATCATAAATTGATCCGTTACCTTTAAAGGCTATTTTCTTATATGCATCAACCCAAACTTTATCACCATCAATTTCTATGTATGCAGTTTTCATACGACCTGTTTTTTCCATTTCATTATATGAACGGACACGAACTCTTGGATGTCCACCTATTGGCCATATTCTATTATACTCTTTATCTCTTGCAGTAATCGACCTATAAGTCTCTTTATATTTTGCTTCTTTTAAAGGTGTCTTTGGATGTGTTTCCATTACATCTTTAAGTGTAGGAAGTGGATCACCAAATTGTCTATCCCACGAATATTTGCTTTCTTTTAAAATCTTTTTTAGTCTAATCATTTTAACTTCCCTTTTATATTATTAAATATCAAAATACCTACTTTTTCACCAAACTCTACATCACTTGGGAAATGAACTCTGGCCATTAATCGTGATTCTGATACAAATGCTCCCAAATCCATAAATTGTTGATAATGACTTGGATACTTATTTCCCAAAATACTTCCCATTAAATATCCTTGTACAGAATGACCACTTGGGTAAGATGGTGTTTTTGCACTATCTAATTCGTGTATCTTAAAATCTTCTATATTATAAAATTTTGCTAACTGATAAGGCCGAGGTCTATTATAATGATATTTTAATTCTAATATCGGTTTACGAGATTCTTTTAATATTTGTTTGTAATATTTTCTATCAAAATCTAATCCACTATCATCGCAATATTTCTCAAAAACATCTATTACTTCATCACCTTCCTTTACCAAATCATTATCAATTACTCCATCATTATAATCCAACATCCAATGTAATTCTTTTAATGTTTCTTTACTACCATTATCGTATGGTGGTTTTTCGGCAACATACAACTTATTTGGTAGAATCTCATTTGTCCTACTCATCTGTTTTTGATGTTTGTCTATTATCTCATTAGAAAATACCATCTTGTTTAATTCTAATAAGTCTTTTAATTTAATCACTCTGCTGTCTCCCAAGTGGCACCATCAATAGTACCATCATACCGATTACCATTTGAATCTGTATTACCACTATAATCATAAGAAGAAGTTCCTACATTTTCAGTCATCTTCCAATAGGCCTGTAAACCAGTTTCATCAGTTACATCATAGGGTGTTCCGTTATTATAATAAGTAGAAGCGTAACTTGTTTTATCTCCACCAAATACTGAAAACTCCTTTATAGAACCAGAAAAATGTACACTATCTCCAGTTGAATCGTTACGATGTGAACCAATAGTTAAATGTTGAAGATAATTTGCTGCTCCTACTCCAGATGATGATACTATTTGATTTATAGGTAGTAATGTTCCATCCACATATATTTTTGAACCAGATAATTCATTTACAGAATCAAATACCATCCAATGATGCCATTGTCCGTCATCTTGTGCTGGAGTATTATCCCAATATAAATACCAATTAGCATTATACCACCTCAAAGGTCTACTAGCATGAAAATTAAAAACAAAACTTTGTTTATTAGTACCCCACCCAAATACAGAATAATGTCTACCAGTTTCGGATGACTTTGCCCAAAATGAATAAGTTTTATCTGAAGGGATATGAGTTCCTTGACCAGTACTACCTGAAAACAAGGTTGTAACTTCATCATTAATTCCATCAAAATGAAGTTCTCCTTTGGGTTCAAATCTTCCCCACGCTTTTATTTCATCATCACTTGCCAAATTATATCCTATACCACTTGGATCAATTTTTAAGTAAAATGTTGAACCACTCTGCTCAATACTCAATGCATCGTGTTCCATTACTTGACCATTGTTAAAAAACAAAAAATCAGATTCACTTGTTGATGCAATTCCCGCTGGTGCTGATGCTGAATATGCACTATGAAAACTGGCTGTATTATTAGAAATACTTGATGCACTTCTATTATAATTTTTTCTTAAATATGGTTCAACCGTAGATGAACCAACATTTGAATCTGCATATGCTTTTGCTGCATTTTCTGTTATTAATGCAGTAGCACTATTATCTGTTAAACTCGTATCATTAGAAGTTTCCTTAACACTATATCCATTTATCTCAAATGAACCAGTTTCATATAAACTACCCGTAATATAATGAGTATCATCTAAATCATCTCCAAATTGAGTTGAACCCGACTTAAATATAGTTGATGATGAAGTTAATTCTGCTATAAATTCTTCTGATGTAACATTACCAGTTATAGTTACATTTCCAGGTATTGTTAATGTAGATGATATTGAAAGTGTTCCTGTATTTGTTACATTACCTAAAATCTGACCATTATCATAAATGGAAATGTCATCACCAAGTTTCCAAGAACTGGCTGTTATTGAATTAAACTGAACATTTCCTGTTATAGTAACATTATTTCCAATATCTAATGTATTGACTAAATTTTCAGATCCATCCCAAGTAGTACTACCATTGGTTATTGTTACTCCAGTTCCACCACTTAATTTTATTGTTTCTCTTAATTTTGTAGCCATATTCCAACCTAAGAGTTAAATTTACCCCAGGCCAATATCTCATCATCACTTTCTAATTCATATCCAATTCCATCCGTATCTACTTGTAAATAAAAAGTAGAACCATTAAATTGTTTTATTTCAAGTGCATCATGTTCCATATATTGACCATTAATAAAAAATAAGAAATCGTGTTCCGTAGTTCCTGTTAAACCACTTGGTGCGGACGCTGTTACTGCAGTAAAACTTGCAGTACTTGAATTTATCAATGAAGTAGATAATTTAACATATTGTTTTCTTAAATATGTCTGTTCTGCTGCAGAACTTAAAGTATCAACATACGATTTTACTGCGTTTTCTGTTACAAGTGCCGTTGCACTTGAACCTGCTAAAGCCGTATCGTTTGATATTTCATTTACACTATGTCCACCCAATACATAAGAACCACTTAAATACATACTTCCCGTAAAATAATGAGTATCATCAATAGTATCACCAAATTGAGTAGAACCACTTGAATATATAATTGAAGATGATACAAATTCTGTATGGAATTCTTTTGCGGTTAAAGTTCCACCGATACTAGCATTACCAGTAACAGATAAATCTGAAGTTGTTGTTAAAGAACCAGTAATCGTTACACTTCCCGAAATACCACTATTATTAATAGTAAGTGTATCAGTAGAACCAACTAATAAAGAACCAGTTACCGAATTGAATTGAACATTATCCGTTGTTGCAACCGATTGTCCTATTGAAATAGTCTGATTAACATTAGTCGAACCATCAAATGCAATTCCATCACTACTAAGTATTACTCCAGTACCAGAACTTAAAGTGAGAGAATTTGCCAAAGTAACAGCTGGTGCTGGACTTGAACCTACTGCTGCAGTAGCACCTTGTACATCAGATATTCCAGTAATCCGTTCCATAGTACTTGAAATGTTAGCAGAAGTTTCAGTTCCGACTATAACTTGACCTGGCGTTGTATAAGTTGCCTGTGTGTGAGGTCCTGCTAACTCATTAAATGCCTCTGGTATTAAATATCCTCGTAAAGTAACACTAAATTCAGTTCTTACTAATCTTTCACCATCTGTAACCTCTGTAGCATCCGTGTAGCTATCAATATTAGTTCTAAACCTCATTCTATTTTGCTGTCCCCAATATGAACCCGCAGACCAATTAATTCTCTCTACCAATTTATTCATTTGTTCAATATAATGAGTCCAAACGATAAAATCATAACTTAATACCATATAATCTGGCATTGCTACATTATAATACTCTCTCTGTGGTAATAATCCTATCTGTTTTGTAAAATTATCATATCTATTTCTCGAATTGTATTTTCTCTCAAATGCATAATGAAATTTTGGTTCTTCTGGATCAATTTTATCAATTGGTATAGTATCATCTTTCTCCATCCCAGTTCGTCTGAATGCAATTGCTGGTATCATAATCTGTCTTTTAGCATCCCTCATAAAACCAAGTTTCTGAACTGCCGCCCATCTCTCTGGAGAAGAATACATTACGGGAACTTTTATAGTTTCTCCGTTTTCAATAACTTGTGGTTTAATAACATTTTCAAAATAGTACATTATAGCACTATCCATATCCATCAAACTTACTGATACATCTTGTATAGTATCCTCTCGTTTTCTTTGAAGTGATCTATTTATGGAAGCTCGTTGAGTTCGTGGTACAGGTTTATTTCTTCCTGTTGTTGATGGATGGGCCATTATTAAGCTCTCTCAATGTTATTATTTTCTAAACTCTCCACAACCGAATTAACATCTAAGGTTGTTTCAACAGATTTAACTAATTTCTTTGGTGTTAAGTATTTTTTAGTGGTAATATTATTATTAAAATTTTCTGGCAATAAATAACCCTTCAATGAAACACTAAATTCACTCCTAATTATTCTCTCTGTATCAGATACTTCTGTTGTATCTGTCCAACTTTCAATATTAGATCTAAATCTCATTCTGTTTGGTTCTCCCCAATATGAACCTGCTGACCAATTTATCCGTTCTACTATCTTGTTCATTTGTTCTATATAGTGTGTCCATATAATAAAATCATAATTTAATATCATATAATCTGGTACTGCAACATTATAGTATTCCTTCTGTGGCATAAGACCATTCTGTAATACAAAATTGTCATACCTATTTTCATTTGTCCATTTACGCTCAAATGTATAATTTAATTTTGAGTCTGTGGGGTCTATTTTATCAACTGGAATCGTAGTATCATTTTCAACAGAGGTTCTTCGGAAAGCAATTGCTGGTAATATAATTTGTCGTTTTGAATCTCTCATGAAACCAGAATTCTGTATAGCATACCACCTTTCAGGAGAAGAATACATTATAGGAACTTTTACGGTTTCACCATTTTCAACTACTTGTGGTTTAATAACATTTTCAAAATAATACATTATAGTACTATCCATGTCCATTAAACTTACCGATACATCCTTTACACTATCATTATCTCGTCTGATTTGTTTTTCTCTTTTAGGTGTTCTCCTTCGACTTCTTGGTATTGGTTTTTCTCTCGCCATTAAATACTCCTAATCCTTTCAATATTAAGATTAGAGAATCTAACTCTAAATGTTCCACAAGTTACACTCCAATTATTAGCCTGTTGTCCACCAATGAGTTGATTTTCATTTACAGATTGGATTTCAAAATATGCCCAATTCCATTCAATTATATCACCGAGTTCAGGAACTAATGATAAATCCTGTAAGGTTTGTCTTAAAATATGAAAATCAGCATTTTGTTGATTATCTGGTCCAAATTCATCATTATTCCAATCAAAATCTGCCGAATCTATTAAACATGCAAATTTAACACCATCTTTCCATCTTTTGCCACCAGCGGCTTCACCATACATATTTGTTTGAGTGTCTTGTACAGATACTTTATAAAGAACTATTTGTTGGTTGATTATCCCGTCTTTTCCCGCTTGAAGATCACCAATAAGTTCTTTATTTACCCGTTCAAAAACATTTAAGTCTCGTTGTGGTAAAAATCTTCCTGCCATAATATTATCCTATATAAAGTGGTAGTGGAACTTTATTTAATTTTTCTTGCAGTCGTGTTGCTTCTTCACTATCTGCCTCTAACATCAATTTTCTACTTGATGCTTCAAGATTTTCTCTTAATTGTGTAACAAGAAACTCTTTTTCAGTTTGTGCTTCCGTTCTTAAAGTATCCCCATCCAATGTTGTTTCTGCATTTGGAACAGGAATACTACCATATTTACTCCTAATCATTCCAAGTAATTCTTTAGTTAAAGCTAATCCATATTTTCTAATCCATTGTTTTCCTACATCATTAATAAATTGATATTCCATATTATCATAAGGAACATTAGAATAATCAGAAACAACATTTGCACTTCCACTATATTGTACTTGTAATGGATTATCCCTATCTGATTTTTTAATATACTCAAACCACAATTCATAATTTGTAGTCGGATTTGGGAAAATTCTTATTTTATTGTTCCTCAGTTCAAAAGTATGTGCTGATTTTCTAATTTGGTCATTAAATTCTATTGCTTGCATTCTCAAAAGGTCTGCGTACATTGGCATCATCATAAATTGAACTGCTGGTGTCATATTACCCCAACCAAAACCATCTAACATATTGTAAGAACCAGCTCCTGTACCTGCATACGGGTCAAAATACCGTTGAACAGCTGGTGATGCTTCGTAAAAAACCCTACGAACTTCAATTGCTTCTCCACTTTCTGAAACATCTGAATATAATTTATTCAAATCATATACTTGTGAACCACTTTTTATTTGAATTGAACCACTTTTAAAATCTACCGTTCCACCAACACCAGCTTCAGTACCATATTGTTCTGAAATCCTAATTGCATCTGCCAAATTAGGTGTAACTCGTTTATGAGTAACATTTGAACCTGTTGCCTGTCCTCTTAAAGATAGTAAATTCTCTCTAATATTAAATTGATTGACTTGTGCTGAGTATTCTGTTATTGCTTCCTCAAAACAAGTGTAAAATTGTGAATCTTGTAGTTCAATTGCCATAATTGGATAACCCAATCTACGGGCTGCCCAAGTTGCAAATTTTGGTGAATCTGATTGAAAAGTTGAATCATTATCATATAAACCGAATGGTGTATTACCACTTACAGCTGAACCACTTCCTGGCCATATAGCTTCCATATTATAATCTCCTAAAAAAGATATTCTTTGTCATCTATAAATATAACGGCAATAAAAAAGGGAACTCAAATGAGTCCCCTCTTTTATTTAGATCTGTGATCTAACTATGATTAATTATTAAACATAGTTAACATCAGCTACGATTACCTTACCATAGAATTCAGGTCTTACCATCTTCTTTGCGTATCTGGTCATCACACCCTTACGAGGAGTGAAATTGACTGGATCGTAAACAAGAGGAGTCATGATTAATGGTACATACGGTGCGTATACAGCTCCAGTTTCAAGGAAGTTACTTCCTCTGAAACCAAGTAGGATATCATTTTCTAACATATAAGGGTTTTTATAAACCGTAAATCTGTTATTTAATGCTCCAACTTTCTGTACACCCATTGCGTATGATGTATTCGATGCATCACCATCTGAGTCTGCTGCATATCCAGGAATACTTTCGATAACGGTTGCTGTTTCAGGTGAAACCACCATGAAATTAGCACCACCACGAAGAGTTTTCTGATGGATTATGTTACTAACTGCTTGTAGTTTGTTTCCAAGAGTCTGGAACCACTCACCTTTAGTATAAGCATTTGAGTTACCACTTACTTCACTAAATACTGATGTAGTGGAATCATACTCAAAACCAGTTTTTGCTGACCAATACTCAGTCTTAGCGTTAGCATTTGCTTTCAACATATCAAGTATTTCCAAATCAATTTCCATTGAAATGTACTCACTCAACATAGAAGTCAATTCTGCTTCTGCATCAACTGAATGATAAGCGTTAAGGTCTTGAGCTAACTCAGGTGTCCATATTGCTTTTAACTTACGAGTCTTAGCAACTATACTTACTGAACGAAGAGCTATATCGATTTCAGGAATATCAACATCATCATCCGTGCTTGGAGCAGGAGTTGTGAACGAAGATTGTTCGAAATCACCTCTTGAAGTATCAGTAGGTTGTTTATGGTATTTAACACCAAGTGATGTGCTGTTATTAACATCATCATGTGCTGTTAATTTAACAAAGAAATACACATTAGTTGAATCAGTATAAGTGTATGCTGGGTAATGTGCGGTTACATTTGAACCACTAACTGCCCATGCTCTTACACCTTCAAAATCAGCTCCACTAAAATCACTTCTAGCACAAGTTAATTTTGCTATTTGATCAGCACCATCTGCTACAATAGAAGAAGATAGTGAAGGTTCAAATTCAACTTCTTTCCACGAAGCAGAAGCTGCCGCGGAAGGTGTTGAAGTTACAGCTACATCGTTAATAGAATACCCAAATTTACCAGCTCCATATAAACCACCAGCTGCATCTGCGTTAGACGCTGATGTATTACCGTGTATATAAGAGTTGGATGCGTGATTACCAGTTTGTTGAGTACCATATTTGAAGTCAAGATAGAAAATCAGTCCACTTGGTAGGTTCATTGGTTGAACACTAACAAAATCTTGTGCTGCTAACTCACCAAAGATTCTACGAACCAATGGAAGTGCTACACCTGACCATTCTTCTGAATTTGAAGCTGTACCAGTTTTAGATGATTCATCTATTAACTGACGAGCTTGGTTTTCAAGAAGAACTGCCATTCCGTGAACTTCATTATCTCTATTAAGACCTTCAAGTAGTCCAGTGGGCTCCCACTTATCAACTAACTTTTGGGTTTCTGCTAAACGACTACGCTGAGAATCGTATGAATCCATCAAATTTTCGATGGATTGTAAATTATCTGCCATTTTTTTTCTCCAAAAAAATATCGTTATTAATTAGTTATTACAGAATATTAGCTAACTTCTGGAAGCGATTCTTCATATCAAATCCTTCTTCAATCACCTTCGGTGCTGATTTAGGTTTTGTAGAAGCTGTTGCTTTAGAAGCAGAGCCTTTATTCTCTTTAATTGGTTTTGGCGTACTTGCCGTTTTGCTACCAAAAGATTCTGCTAAAGTGGCAAATACCAACTTAACTTCTCTAAGGTTTGTAGCTCTATCGAAGGTTTCTACTACTTTCAACTTCTGTTCATTATTTAAACCGTGTGCACGGAATAATTTATTAGTAAACAAAAGTTTAGCGTTAAGTAAGTTTACTTCATTCAACTTACCTCGTAGATACTTCACTACCTTACGATGCTCATCAAGTTCTGATGTAAGAGTTTTAACTGCTTCAGCTTGTGCTTCTGCGTCATCACCTTCTTCATCATCACCCTCTGAAAGTGCTTTCAAGATTTCTTCAAGGTCAATGTCATCTTCCTCGTTGACTTCTAAGTCACCATTACGGGCTTCAAAATCATCTTGTTCCTTGACTTTGGCGTATTTTACACCATTGACTTCAACTAAATCATCCACTACTTCATCTTCTTTGTTTTCCTGACCTGCGGCTGGTGCGTCTGCGGCTGCTGGTTCTTCCGAACCTTGACCGACATCAGACGAATCTGCTGCTGCATCAGCAACTTTGTTATCGGCATCACCGATATCAGAAGATACATCATTTTCTGCTAAATCTGCTTGGTCTGCAGTTTCTGCTTCATCAGAAGAAAGACCATCACCGACTTCGTTTTCCTCATATTCCTCGTTGACATCAGCATCATCTGCTTCATCTTCAAGTTCTTTAAGGATAGATTCTAAGTCGAGTTCATCTTCATCTTCCTGTTCTTCAACAGGAGCTTCCCATTCTTCTTCTTCTTCAGATACTACAGGAGCATATTTAACACCGTTTATTTCAATCACATCTTCTTCACCTTCTTCACCTTCTATTGCTGGTTCTTCGATTGGAAGTTCCTCATCTTCATCTGCTATTGCAGGTACTTCAACGGGAATTTCTTCATCTTCAACAGCTGCTATTGGTTCTTCAACAGGAACTTCTTCTTCTTCATCTGCTATTGCAGGTTCTTCAAAAGGAACTTCTTCTTGTTCACCAACTTCAGGTTCAACAGCGATTTCAGGTGCTTCTTCACCAGCTTCATCTTCATCAGCTACTGGTATTTCTTCACCTTCTTCTTCTTGTTGAATCTTCTGTGAAAGCATAGATTGAATTCGGGGAGTGAAAGCTTCTTCAAGAGCTATTTTAGCGTTTGCAAGTGCCGTTTCTCGGACAGCTTTAGCGTCTGCTATTGCGTCTTTTAAAAGATCATCCATTATGTTTCTCCATAAGAGTTTAACCAAGCATAAATACTTGGTTGGAATTAATAAAGTTATTAGGAACTTTAATGTGGTTACATTATCGGTATGTCATATAGAACAAATGACATATTCTTGTGTATATAAATATATAAAACTTAGAAAAACTGTTATTTTTTGTATTTAAGTCTTTGTCTTTTAAGTTTTTCTTTAAGTCCTGCTGTTGGTGGTTCTCCACACCAATCTGGATTCCTCTCGTGTTGACGAATCCAATTACGAACCTTTCCCAACTTTTTTTCTTCAGACCTTTTTGCTGATGGTTTTTTATAGTGTTGTCTTTCTCTCAACTCCACCATTAAACCACTATCTTTAATT
>Ga0208407_1001257_pt1 | contig 11649 bp, 14 predicted proteins | sample ETNtaG_9_FD_185775 | JGI IMG/M metagenome (GOLD analysis project Ga0208407, IMG submission 185775) | Marine microbial and viral communities from oxygen minimum zone, Eastern Pacific Ocean - ETNP201406SV69 (SPAdes) (version 2) | ecosystem: Environmental > Aquatic > Marine > Oceanic ...
CTAAATATTGGAATAGAATTTTTCGGTTTCTGTTTATTGCTTTTATCAGCAATTTTAATTGGAATTTGGGCCTATAGAGGTGGTCATAAAGGAATATTATTATTACAATTTTTTTATGCAACTGCAGGAATTATTGGAATGGTTAGGTGGTTTTAATTAAGATCGTAGTTTTTTCTTATGAAAATTAATAAATCTTTCAACATTTGATTTATTAAATGTTTTATTTTCTTCAAAAGAAACTTTTTTCATTGAATAAGCAGAACTTTTGGTTTGTCGAGATTCTATTATTACATTTCCTTTATAAAGTTTTAGTTTAACAGAACCGTTCACTTTATTTTTTTTAAAATCTACAATTTTTTGAAGTTTAAATCTTTCTTTAGAATACCAATATCCATTGTAAATTAATTTAGCATATCTAGGCATTATTTGATCTTTTTTATGCATGGTTTCTTTATCAAGAGTGACAGACTCTATTGCTCTGTGAGCTTGGATAAGTAACGTGCCACCAGGAGTTTCGTATACTCCTCTAGATTTTATTCCAATAAATCTATTCTCTACTAAATCAACTCTTCCAATTCCATTTTTACCCGCAACTTGATTGAGTTTTTCTAATAATTTTGCTGGAGATAGCTTTTTTCCATTTATCCCAAATGGGTTACTATTTTTAAAATTAATAGTTACAAAGCTTGGTTTGTTAGGAGCTTTTTCAGGTGAAACAGATCTTTGAAAAATAAATTCTGGTGCTGAATTTTTTGGATTTTCTAAAATTTTTCCCTCTGTTGAAGTATGAAATAAATTATCATCAATTGAAAAAGGAGGAGCTCCTTTTTTATCTTTTGGAATAGTTATATCATTTTTTTTTGCATAATTAATAAGATCTGTTCTTGATTTTAATTTCCAAATTCTCCAAGGCGCAATTATTTTTATTTTTGGTCCAAAATAGTGGTAGCCCAATTCAAATCTTACTTGGTCATTTCCTTTTCCAGTTGCACCGTGTGAAACTGCATATGCTTTATATTTTTTTGCAACTTTAATTTGATCTTTTGCAATAAGTGGTCTTGCTATTGATGTTCCCAACAAATAAACACCTTCATAGATTGCATGACCTCTGATCATTGGATAAACATAATCTTTAATAAAAATATCTTTTAAATCTTTAATGATTATATTCTTAACGCCAAATTTTTTTGCATTGGTTATGATTTTTTTTCTATCAATTTCTTGACCAACATCTGCAGTATAACAAATTACTTCTGCATCGTAATTTTCTTGAAGCCATTTTAAAATTATAGATGTATCGAGGCCGCCAGAATAGGCGAGAACAATTTTCTTTTTTGATTTCATTAAATTAACTACAAGCTTTTTTTACAGTGTTGTAAGCTTTCGTAAATCCTAATAGTGAATAGTGATCAATTGTTTGGGATCCTTTTTGATTATAGCCAGTAATCATAATTCTAGATCCTTTTTTCATTTTATTAATCATTCTAAATTCAACTTTAGTATCAGCAATCCATGCAAAACCTTGTTCCTTAATATCAAATTTAAATTTATTTTTTCCTGAAGTAGCAGTTACTGAATTTTTATTATTAAACTCATATCCCCCAGTAACACTGACTTCATTAATTATTTTTTCATTAGGTCTAAAAGCAACAAATAATTTTGCGTCTCTTTTATTTGATTTTGGAGCTTGCAATATAGGTGATGATTGAGCAAAGCATACTTTTCCATCACTCTCAGTTATAATCATCGCCTGCCAATCTTTGTATTTTCCAATTTTTTTAATTTCTTCTGCTGACAATTGGCTACACCAAGTAATAAAAATTATTAGTAAAGTTGGTATAATTTTTTTAATTATGGACATGGGTTAGGATATATAGTTTGAACTTCATTAATTTTTTTGATGATATCATCAGATAAATTTATATTTACACTTTCTATGTTAGTTTTCAACTGCTCCATTGTGGTTGCTCCAATTATAACTGAAGTAACAAATGGTTGAATTTCTAAAAATTTTAAGGACATCTGGGCTAAGTTAAGATCATGCTTTTCAGCAATTTCATAATATGCTTCAACAGCTTTTTCAGTGTTGGGTTTTGCATATCTTTTCCAAAAATCAGGATCTCTTTCAATTCTAGAATTTTTAGGCAATTGATTATTTCTATATTTTCCTGATAAGTATCCACTTGCTAAAGGTGAGTAAGCCAGAAGACCTATTTCATCTCTTATCGATATTTCAGCAAGACCAACTTCAAAAGTTCTATTCAACAGACTATATGGGTTTTGAATAGACATCATTCTCGGTAAATCTTTATCTTTTGATAGTTCCAAGTATTTTGTAACACCCCAAGGAGTTTCATTAGACAAACCAACTTGTCTTATTTTTCCCGCATCCACAAATCTTTTAAGATTTTCAAGAACGTCTTCAAATCTATTCCATTCATCATTGTCTTTATGTTCATAACCAAGACGTCCAAACATGTTTGTATTCCTTTCTGGCCAATGTAATTGATAAAGATCTATGTAATCAGTTTGTAATCTTTTTAAACTATCTTCTACAGCTTGAGTCATTTTATCTATTCCATAGTTATTTCCACCACCTCTTAAATATTCTCTCATAGGCCCAGCAACTTTTGATGCTAAAATAACTTTGTCTCTCTTTTTAGATTTTTTAAACCAGTTACCAATTATGATTTCCGTATGACCATAAGTTTCTTCTCTTGGTGGAACAGCATATAGTTCAGCGGTATCCCAAAAATTTACACCTTGATCCAATGCGTAATCCATTTGTTCAAAACCTTCTTCTTGAGTATTTTGTTCACCCCAAGTCATGGTACCGAGACAAATTGTGCTTACTTCAAGATCAGTATTTCCTAGTTTTTTATAATTCACAATGGTTTTTGCTTAATTCTAAATATTTTTAATCTTTTTAAGGTATCTTGAATAATTAGTAAAAGGCTATTATATATTAATCATTATGGAAAATGACAAAAACGGAATCTTAAATAGAGCTAAAGCAGCTCAACAGTCAACAGTTGTAATGGATGAAGGCTTAAGAGCTTACATGCTTAAAGTTTATAATTATATGGCAACTGGAATTTTATTAACAGGAATAGTTGCATTACTTACATTTAAAATGTCAGTTGTTACTAATGATGCTGGTTCAATTGTAGGACTTACACAAGTAGGTAATGCAATTTATATGTCTGGATTAAAATGGCTTGTTATGTTGGCACCTTTAGGGATCGTTTTTTATATGAGTTTTGGTATCAATAAAATGAGTGCATCAAAAGCCCAAACAACTTTTTGGGTTTTTGCTGGATTAATGGGATTATCATTATCTTCAATTTTATTAGTTTATACTGGAATGAGTGTCACTAGAGTTTTTTTTATATGTTCAGCAACTTTTGGTGCAATGAGTATTTATGGTTATACAACTAAAAGAGATTTAACAAAATTAGGCTCATTTTTAATGATGGGTTTAATTGGAATAATAATTGCTTCAATAGTTAATATATTCATGAAATCTTCAATGATGTATTTTGTAATATCAATCCTAGGTGTTTTAATTTTTGTTGGCTTAACAGCTTACGATACTCAAAAAATTAAAAACATGTATGCTGTGAGTGATACCGGTGAAATCATGGGTAAAAAAGCTGTGATGGGTGCTCTAACTCTTTATCTAGACTTTATAAATTTATTTATAATGCTGCTAAGATTATTTGGTCAAAGAAGATAATTTTATTTTTGTAACTTTTTCCAGTTAGTATTCTTTAATAATATCTTAAGGTCAAAAGAGTTTTTCAAAATTTTTCCACTGGTATCTGTTATCAAATATTTTAGGTTTTTATTTTTAGGATTAAAATTTTTACAAATTTTATATAAAGCATTTTCGGCAGCATTCCTAAACACACTAAAACTTACCTGTTTACTCGAAATGCTTAAACCATAATCTTTCCACGATCCTTCAGAGACCATTTTTGCATATAAATCTAAAATAACTTTAAGTTCATCTCTTTCAAAAAATTGTCTCTCTTCTAGTTGTTTATGAGGATTATTGACTACTAGTTTTAAATTATTAAGCATCAATTTTATGTTTATTAATTAATGGTATTTGAAAGCCAGTAAAAATTATAGTTATCGGCAACATTCCCCATACTTTAAAATTAACCCAAAACTCTTCTGTTTGAGTTCTCCAAACGCATTCATTTAATATTGCAAGACCAAAGAAAAAAAACATCCATCTTTTATTTAATAATTCCCAACCAATATCTGTTAACGGAATTGATTTACCCATAATTTTTTTTAAAACAGGTTCTTTAGTGAAATATTTTCCAAAGAATAAAGCTAAAGCGAATAAAATATTTATAATGGTTGGCTTCACATAAATAAATATTGGATCATTGAAATAAATAGTTAATCCACCAAAAAATGTAATTAAGATACCACTTATTAATGGCATCATTGGTATTTTTTTTTCAAAAAACCAAACGATAGCTAATGCAATTAAAGTTGCAACTATGAGTGGAGGAATGGCAACTGATAAATTTTTATCATTATTGTAATAATAAAAAAAAAATATAGCTAATGGTCCAAAATCTGTAACAAATTTCAAAAAAGATTTATTCACTAAAAAGATATTAACATATTTGCCACATCACAAAACATTTAAATTTTTAGCATTGATTTTTATTTTTAAATACCCATACTAATGTCATGCCAATTCAAAAAGCTAAATTTTCAATCGGAGATATTGTAAAACATAAACACTTTGAGTTTAGAGGTGTAATTTATGATGTTGATTTTGAATTTAATAATTCTGAAGAATGGTATCAGTCAATACCCAAAAATGTTAGACCAAGAAAAGATCAACCTTTTTACCATTTGCTAGCTGAAAATGATGAGATTACTTATGAAGCATATGTCTCTCAGCAAAACCTTCTTATGGATGATTCGGATGAACCTATCAAACATCCATTAATTGAAGAAATTTTTTCTGGAAAAAAGGGATCTAGTTATTTTAAGATGTCTAACTAGACGTATCATCTTTCAAACACATTTAGTTCAAATCTAGGCCATATAAGTTGAATAAATTATTTCATATTCTGATCAAGAATGTTAAACGTTAATTTTAGGTTATTATTTCTCTCTGCATTCTTGATCGGAAATCCTTTTCATAATAAACATCAATAAATGAATATGTTTAAACTTTTTCAACCAAGTAAAATTTTTCAGATAACTTCTAAAGCTCCAAAATATGTTTTATTTTTATTTGTTATTGTGCTTTCCGTTGGATTAACTGAAGCCCTAATTCTATCACCAGAAGATTATAAACAAAGTGATGCTGTTAGAATTATGTACGTACATGTTCCAGCCGCTTGGATTTCTTTAGGAATTTTTTCGTCTATAACTTTTTTATCAATTAGTGGATTTGTTTTTAAAAATAAAAATTTTTTTTTAATCTCTAAGAGCTTAGCGCCCTCTGGTTTTGTTTTTAATATTATTGCATTAGTTACGGGCTCTATTTGGGGTAAACCGACCTGGGGAACTTGGTGGGCATGGGATGCCAGAATTACTTCAATGTTAATTTTGGCACTGTTCTACGCATTGTATTTAATTTCGTGGAGAGTTTATGAAAATGAAGAAAAAGTTTTTAAGATTAGTACTATTATTTCAATTTTAGGAATTATTAATGTTCCAATTATTAAATACTCCGTTGATTGGTGGAATACACTTCATCAACCAGCATCAATTAATATTTTGTCAAAAAGCTCGATTCACTCATCAATGCTTCTTCCATTATTATTAATGACTGCGGCATTTGCACTTTTTTCATTGCTAATTTTCTTAATGAAATATAATACAGAACTGATAAAAATAAAAAATAAAGGCCTAGATAGATTATGATAAGTGAATTACTTTTTATGAATGGATACGAAACTTACGTATTGTCTGCTTTCTGCTTTACTCTTTTGAGTTTCGCTGCTCTATATTTAGTTACAAAGGTTCAATTTGTAAAAGAACAAAATAAATTTGTTACTAGGTTTGGATCTCTTACTACAGACAAAGCTAAAACTGCAAAATCACAAAAAATTAATAAAGAAATTTTAGCTAACGCCACAAAAAATTAACTTTTGAACCATGTATGGTCGTAAAGTTAAATTAAGATTTTTGTTTGTAGTAATTATTTTTATAACTTTAATTTTAACTGTTTTCTTAGTTTTAAAGTCGCTTGAACAAAATGTTGTTTATTTTCAATCACCATCAGAAATTAAATCATCTGTAGAACTAAACAAAAGCAAAATTAGAATTGGAGGTATGGTTAAAAAAAACTCAATTTCCATTAATGTTAAAGAAATTAGCTTTATAATTACTGATTTTAAAAATGAAATAAATGTCATTTATAGAGGTGCGGTACCAAATCTTTTTGAAGAAGAAAAAGGAGTTGTAGCAGAAGGATTTTTAAAAGATCGAAATTTTCTATCTGCTACAAAAATTTTAGCAAAACACGATGAAAATTATATGCCACCAGAAGTAAAAGCGGCATTAGAGGAGAATTAAATTGTTTTATAGCTCTATTGGACATTACTCATTAATTTTAGGGTTATGTATTAGTTTAATTCTTATTTATTTTTCAGTAAAAAATTTTAAAAACTCCACAATACTAAATACAAAAATATTATCTTTTACTTTTTTACAATTTTTTTTAGTTGTGATTAGTTTTATATGTTTAATTATATCTTTTGTATTATCTGATTTTAGTAATGAAACTGTCTTTAATAATTCTCATACTACCAAGCCACTTTTTTATAAAATAGCTGGTACGTGGGGAAATCATGAGGGTAGTTTACTATTATGGTTGTTAGTATTAACTTTATTTATTTTTATCTTTTTTTTAAAAACTAAAAATCAACCATTAAAATATAAACTTTTAACTTTAATATTTCAGCAAATTATAATTATAGGATTTTTCCTTTTCTTAATTGAAACATCAAACCCATTTAATTACATCTATCCGATGCCGGAGGAAGGGATGGGTCTTAATCCTATACTGCAAGATCCTGCTTTAGCAATACATCCACCAATTTTATATTTAGGTTATGTGGGATCTTCAATTATATTTTCATCAGCTTTAGCTGCAACGTATCTTAATATAGTTTCAAATGTATGGGCATCACATATTAAAAAATGGATTGTTGTTTCTTGGGTATTTTTAACTTTAGGAATTTTGTTGGGATCAATTTGGGCTTATTATGAATTAGGTTGGGGTGGATTTTGGTTTTGGGACCCTGTTGAGAACGTTTCTTTAATGCCCTGGTTAGCATTAACAACACTTTTGCACTGCATTTTAGTATTAGAAAAAAAACAAGTTTTAACATCATGGGTAATCATTTTATCTATTTCTACATTTACATTAAGTATGTGTGGTACTTTTTTAGTAAGATCTGGAATTCTTAATTCAGTTCATACTTTTGCAAATGACCCAGAAAGAGGTTTATTTATATTAGTTTTCTTATTTTCTTTAATTTGTGTCTCACTCTTTATTTTTTTCTTTTTTCATAAAAGTAGTCAAAATAATTTAAATAGTTTTTTTTGGTTAAGCAAAGAAACATCAATAATAATTAATAATTGGTTTATGATGTATTTTTTATCTGTAGTGCTAATAGGAACCATCTATCCAATTTTTCTTGATGTCTTATCGTCCCAAAAAATATCTGTAGGACCTCCATTTTACCATAAATTGATAATTCCATTTTTAATTCCTTTTTTAATAGCTATGGCCATTGGACCTAAATTAAAATGGATCAAATCAAATATAGTAGACAAAGTTTATTTAATATTATTACTTATAATCTCAATTGTATTATCTTTTTTAATTGTTAAAAAATTTGACTTTAATTTACTCTTAAATACAATTTTAGTATCAAGTGCTCTCTATTTATTTTTTATAACTTTAAGAGAATTTTTTATTAAAAAATATAGCAATATTTCACAGAATATTGCTCATTTTGGATTCAGTTTATTAATTTTAAGCATTTTGTTTAACAATTTGTTTTCCAGTGAAATAATTACTAATTTAAAAGTTGGAGAAACATTTACCTCTTCAAAAACAAAAATAGTATTTAAAAGCATTAATCAAAAAAAAGAAAAAAATTATAAATCTATTATTGCAAATTTTAGTATTGAGAATTTAGACGGAATAATTGATAATTTATCACCTGAGTTAAGAATTTATAATCAGCCAAATATTGTGACCAGTGAAGCAGATATTAAAACTACACTGTTGTCAGATAAATTTATAGTTATCAACATTGTTCAAAATCAAGATTATTTTAATGTTAGATATCAAGTTAAACCGTTTATGTTATGGATTTGGTTGTCAGTAATATTGATCAGTTTTGGTGGATTAATAAGTTTTTTTAAAAAAGAATATGAAAAATAAATTATTACCAATATTTATAACTTCAATTTTTATAATTGTTTTTATATTTTTTTATAGAGGATTGCAGAATACAAATATTTATATTCCAGAAATAAAGATTAATAATAAAATACCATCATTTAAAGGTAATTTATTTGATTCAAATGAAGTTACAAATTCATCAAATCTTTTTAACACAGATAAATTTTATTTATTAAATATTTGGTCTTCATGGTGTGTGCCTTGCAGAAAAGAGCATGTTTTATTAATGAACTTAAGAAAAAATAAAAAACTTGAGGTGATTGGAATTAATTATAAAGATACAAAGATTAATGCTGAAAATTTCTTAGCTGAACTAGGAAATCCTTATAAAAAGATAATTTTTGATAAAGAAGGCATCAATGCAATTGAATGGGGTGCGTATGGAGTACCAGAGTCATTTTTGATTAAAGATGGAATTATAATAAAAAGGTATATTGGACCTCTTAACAAAAAATTAACTAAAGAAATTAAATCAATAATAAAATGAAAACATTAAAATTATTTTTTATCATTTATTTTATTTTTTCTTTCAATCACTTAAAAGCTAGTAATGATAATATGAAAAGTAAAATTACAAAAAACTTGCGATGCTTAGTTTGTCAAGGTCAATCTGTTTATGACTCAGATTCTGAATTTGCCATTAGTATGAAAGTTTTAGTAGACAAAAAATTAGAAGAAGGTTTTTCTGAAATTCAAATTTATGATTTTTTTAAAGAAAGATATGGAGAATGGATATTGTATGATCCTGAACTTAATAAAAATACATATATATTGTGGATATTGCCAATGTTGATATTTCTAATTGGAGGTGCAATAATATTCAAAAATTTTAATTTTAAAAAATAATGCAAACATGAGTTTAAAAAAATTTCAACTGTTATTGATACTGCTTGCATTTATGACGCCAGCTAAAAGTGAAAAATTAGATTCTTTAACAAACAATCACATGATCAGTATTTATTCGGGAATTTTTGATATGGTGGATGAAGAAGGTGATGATCAAAGTTCGTTAATTGGTTTGGAGCACAGAAACACAAATTTATTTAAAGATACTATACTTGGAAAATTTTTCCCAATCACAGGGGGTTTTATTTCTGGAAAAAATTCTATCTATTTATATACAGGTATAGAAGCTCAATACAATATTGGTCGTTTAAAGATTAAACCAAGTTTAGCATCTGGGTATTATGAAGCAGGAAATGGAAAAAAACTTGGAAGCTTATTAGAATTTAAAAGTGAGATAAAGTTTGATATTGATATTTTTAGCAATTCAAAAATAGGTTATTCTTTCAGTCATATTTCAAATAATGATTGGGGAGATATTAATCCAGGTATAAATAACTCAACTTTTTCATTCTCCAAAATTTTTTAATTAGATGAATTTAAAAGATTGTCATAATTTTAGTGACTTTAGAAAATTAGCTAAAAAAAAATTACCTTCACCTATTTTTCATTATATAGATGGGGCTGCTGATGATGAAACAACTTATAATAGAAATACAGATGCCTTTAATGATGTTGATTTAGTTCCAAATGTTTTGTGTGGTGTTGAAAATGTTGATTTATCTACAACTATATTTGGAAAAAAATTAGATTTACCTTTTTATCTGGCACCCACTGCTTTACAGAGATTGTTCCATTATGATGGTGAAAGAGCTGTAGGAAAAGCAGCTCAAAAATTTAATACTATGTTTGGAGTTTCTGCTCTAGCCACAGTCAGTGTTGAAGAAATTGCCTCACTAGTTGACACTCCAAAAATGTTTCAATTTTATTTTCATAAAGATAGAGGGTTAAATGATGCTGTTATGGAAAGAGTTAAAGCTGCAAAATTTGATGTAATGGCTTTGACAGTGGATACTATAACTGGTGGAAATAGAGAAAGAGATCTTAGAACTGGATTTACTTCACCACCCAAACTTTCATTATCAAGTCTTTTTAGTTTTGCTTCAAAACCTATGTGGGGAATTAACTACTTAACCAAGGGAAAGTTTGAATTGCCTCATTTACAAGATCACGTTAGCGAAGGAACTAGCACAGCAACATCTATTGGTAATTATTTTTCAAGCATGCTTGATCAATCAATGAATTGGAAAGACGCAGAAAAGCTTTGCTCTCAATGGGGAGGACATTTTGCATTAAAAGGTATTATGAGTGTTGATGATGCAAAGAGAGCAGTAGATATAGGTTGTACAGGTATTATGGTTTCCAATCACGGCGGTAGACAATTAGATGGATCAAGAGCACCATTTGATCAACTAGCTGAAATTGTTGATGCTGTAGGTGATAAACTTGATATAATTTGTGAAGGTGGAATCCATAGAGGAACTCATATGCTTAAAGCTTTATCTTTAGGAGCAAAGGCTTGTTCTGGTGGAAGACTTTATTTATATGCATTAGCTGCGGCTGGCCAAGCAGGAGTAGAAAGAGCTATTAATCAATATAAACTAGAGTTAGAACGTGACATGAAATTAATGGGATGTACAAAAATTAGTGATCTAAATCGAAATAATTTAAGATTTAGATAATTATGAATATTAAGGATTGTTATAATTTTGAAGATTTTAGAAAACTAGCGAAAAAAAAATTACCTGCACCAATTTTTCATTATATAGATGGTGGTGCAGATGATGAGGTTACATTAAATAGAAACACAGATGCATTTAATGACTGTGATTTAGTTCCAAATATTCTAGCAAGTGTTGGTGAGCCAGATTTGTCCACAACTATTTTTGGTAGAAAAATTGATATGCCACTTTTTTTATCACCAACTGCTATGCAAAGTTTGTATACACCAGAAGGAGATAAAGCTTCCGCAAGAGCTGCGAAGAAATTTAACACTATGTATAGCATGTCAACAATGGCTTCATTTTCAATTGAAGAAGTGGCAAATGTATCCAGTGGACCTAAACTTTTTCAATTATATATTCATAAAGACAAATCTATTACAGATGATTTAATTGAAAGATGCACCAAAGCTAATTTTGACGGTATGTGTATTACAGTCGATACTTTAGTAGCAGGAAATAGAGAGAGAGATCACAGAACAGGATTTACAACACCACCTAAACTTACTTTAGAAAGTTTATTAAGTTTTGCTATGAGACCTGGTTGGGTATTTAATTATTTTACTAATAAAAAATTTGAATTAGCAAACATTAAACACAAAACTGATAAAGGAACAAATATTG
>Ga0208407_1001258_pt1 | contig 11646 bp, 11 predicted proteins | sample ETNtaG_9_FD_185775 | JGI IMG/M metagenome (GOLD analysis project Ga0208407, IMG submission 185775) | Marine microbial and viral communities from oxygen minimum zone, Eastern Pacific Ocean - ETNP201406SV69 (SPAdes) (version 2) | ecosystem: Environmental > Aquatic > Marine > Oceanic ...
TAGTCTATGGTTTCTGTTTTGTGCATTGCGGGATGCTTGGAGGTATCGATTCTGTGATGAGCTGCTCCAATTCTATCAAAGGCCTCGGCTGCAAGATCTTGTAAAACATCCCAAGGAACACCTTCAGGGGTTGGATTAATTTGAAAATATCTAAACTTCGTTCCATTGGCAGGAGGCGATAAAATTATTTCTGAGTCCGCCCTATCAACATTATCCGTTGTATCAATTGGCATGCCGTCAGTGTTCCAAATTTCAAATAGGCCTCCGACATCCTCGCCAATTGAGCGTGCAGGCGGACCATCAATTGTAATCACAGATTTACCAGATTCATTATGACCGGTCACTATTCTTCTCATAGCATTTCTCCAATTTCAATAATTTTAACATCTATATTTAATCTATAGGTTCAATGGGTGCTGGAACGACGTTGAAGGTTACTGTTGGATTCTCTTTTCTTACTCCTTAAATTAATTAGTCATTAGCTGAGGGTTTTTTTATTCCACCAGAAAATAACTGGGGTTATTAATGCTGTTGGAAGCACCCACCATACCCATTCGGGTTCAAATGGAGAGTTAACAACTAAAACAGCTGTAATAACTGCAATAGTTCCTCCCATCATATTAGTTAAGTGCCTTGAGATTCTCTCTTTTCCTGTAGCGGTATTATTTTTATAGCTCATTAAATCAGCATAACCCAAACGACTAGCTAGAAATCCAAAAACAAGAAGAACTATGTATTGCGAGTTATCATTAGTGAAGAAAATTGCAGACAGTATCAACATTCCTAGTCCTGATAAAATCATTAAGCTAATAGCAATCCAATCTAAAGTAGTTGCGATACCCTTTCTATTTCGAGCGAAGCGCATACCTGCGAAAGCTAAATAGAAAGAAAAGATAGCTATTAAAAATAAAAAGATGTTGCTACTGATAATCGACATCGGAATGGCTGTTAAGAAAATACCAACCATGCACCAAAAATATGTCCTACCCGAAAGAACATGAAGTTTTTTACCTTTCTTAGATGAGACTGCTAGAGCAGCACTAAGCAGTGCAATTGTTCCGGCTAGGATATGTATTGGTAATAGAATTGTCATCGTTCCCTCCCTATTTAAACTTTTTATTCATTCCCGTTCTATTGATTTATAGCTTTTTTGAAATTGCATAACAGGCAGGAATGTAAAATAAAGCAATGACTGCTGATCCAATAACCCCACCAGCCATTGCCCAAGCCAATGGTCCATAGAAAATGCTGGTGAGCAATAAAGGCATAAACCCTCCAATTGTTGTTGCCGAAGTGGTGATAACATGTCGAGTTGATCTAATGATTACTTCAACAAGCTCTTCTTTGTTAATTGGTGAATTGGCGTTTGATTCTTTAATGTGAGACAAAACAACAATAGAGTCATTGATAGAAAGGCCTGCTAGCCCAATGGCACCAACTAAACCAATAAATCCAAAATTAGCTTGGCCTATTGTTAGGCCTAAAAATGCTAACCCTGTGCACCAAAAAGCAACACTTAGTATTAAGGCTGCTTGCCTAAATGAATTTAATGCTGCGACTAATGCGATGATTATTAAGATAAAAAACAAAATAGCTGATGAGAAAATATTAGACTGAGATTGCCCCCTTGCCTCAGCTTCTCCCCCTACCTGAAAAGTATATCCAGGCGGAAGCTCAGCTTTAAAGGTTTCTAAATTATCTGCCAAATATTTTTCAGTTTGAGATGGAAGTAGATCAGGCCAGATCCATGCTGAAACATTATTTTGTCTCTTGCCAGCATCACGAGAAACAAAATTAGCCTGATTGGTTACCTCAAAATCTCCATAATTTGAAGAATAATCAAAACCCTCTTGAGAAGGTACAGATAAAAATTGAGTTGATTCTATTGAATCATTTGACGATCCTCGTATTTTGATTGATAGCTCTTTATTTCCATCAAGCATGGTGCCAACAACCGCGCCTTCACTTGCAATTGCTAACTCATTAATAAAAAAATCTCCTGAAATTGAGCCCAAAGCAAGATTGGATTCATTAAAGGCAAACTCCAAGTTTGTTGCTCCACCAGCAAGCCCACTTTTGGTTAAGAAAACTCCTGGAGCATCTCTTACAATTAACTCTAATTTTTTTCCCAAAGCTCTCAAGATATCTAGATCAGGTCCATGAATGCTGTACTCAACCGCTGCATCTACAGGTGGGCCCGAATCAAATTTATCCACAATAATTTTTAAGTCAGGGTTTTCAGCAGTGAGTCTTTTTGCAAGTTTTGGCAAGACTTCAGTCATTTCTTTATAAGAAGTACTAATATATACACCTTGAGCTATATTATTGGCACCCAGGGCTGTATCACCACCAACAACGTTATAGAGAATCCTTGGCAGTCTCCTACCAATAAACCAAAAATCATCTTGCACAATCCCACTTTTAGCAATGGAATCCCTTAACTCCAATACTGCTTTTTCAGAACTTTTAACATTTGAATTTTGCGGAAGCTCTACCAACACCTTAAACATATTTCTATCAAGCTCAGGAAAGAAATCTGCTTTTAGAAATGGAAAACATATAAAGCCCAATGCGGGCAATATCATTGCAATCATTATTCCTCTTTTCGGAACATCATATGACCAAGTTAGGACAGATCTATATCTTTGAACAAGTTTTTCATTTGAATAGCCATTACCACCAAAAATTTCCTTTTCAAAAAATTTTATTTGATCTAAATAATTTAAAAGAACTGGCACAATATAAAGCGCAAGGAATAGCGAAGAAGTAATCGAAAGAATTACTGTTTTTGCCATGCCCCCTACAAACTCTCCACTAGGGCCTGCTCCGGCAGCGATCGGAAAAAACGATAATGCTGTTGTGGCTGTTGCCGCTGCAAGGGGTATCCATAGATGTTGGAAAGTTTCATATGAAGCTTGCTCTCTAGAATGGCCTAGTCTGAGTCTATATTTAAAATCTTCAACCACAATGATTGCGTTGTCGATGAGCAACCCCAGAGCAATAATAATTCCAGTCATTGAAGTTTGATGCAATGGCAGTCCAAGCAATGTGCAGCCAAATAACACCAAAAAAATAGTTAGAGGAATAACTGATCCAACAATTAGCGCTGATTTAAAACCTAGGAGAAAATAACTAATCCCGACAACAATCAAGATTGCAAATAAAATACTTGTATATAAGGTATTAAATTTTTCCTTGAAATAATATGATTCGTCATACACTTTCTCGAGCAAAATTTCTGATGGTAATTGATCTCTAAATTCATCGATTACCTTTTCAATATCTTCAACATAGAGGTCTACTCTTTGTGAGAAAGCTCCACTAATATTGACCAACACAGATCTCTCACCATTGAAAAGAGAAAGTTCTTCTGGCGGATCTCTAGGATTTTTTGATATAGTCGCAATATCACCCAATCGAATAATCTCATAGTCATTAAAAACCTTAATTGGTAAGTCGGCTACTTGTGAAATATTGGTTAAATTATCTTTTGATTTAACAAGAAGCTCTTTTCCATTCTGTGAAATTTGTCCAATTGGTTTTTTTGTATCAAGTCCGGATAATACTTGTGCGACTTCTTGAAAAGATAAGCCTAGCGCAGACAATTTAGCATTATCTATCTCGACTAAAACTTCTTCATCAGCAGCTCCGTATGTATGACTTCTATCTGAACCACTGACATAGGCTAGGGTTTGTCGAAGATCCTCTGCAACACGTGATAAAAGAATTAATGGAGTTTTTCCATCTCCATTCCAAGTTAATGAATAAAGAAGGGTTATAGGCGGACCGCTACTTCTAATTAATTGTGGTTTAACATCTGGAGGCAGTAAAAATGATGCTTGATCCATTTTATCTTGAACTTCAGACCATACTTGCTCTATAAGAGATGGAGGAACCTCATCTTTAATAGCCAACACTGTGGTTGCAAATCCTTGAGAAGCAAATGAGATAATTTCATCAAGCTCATATACCTCTCTAAGCTTGGCTTCAAGTGGTTCTAAAATTTGCGTTTCAATTCTTGTTGGTGAGGCCCCAGGATAAATACTTTGCACTGATGACCATCGCTGAGCAAGCTCTGGATTTTCTTGTCTGGGAAGAGTGCTAAGAGAAAAAATGCCAGCTAAAAAAATAAAGGCTAAAAGTAGACTGAAAACCCGAGGTCGATCAAATAAAATCTTGAGCAGGAACATGATTTAGTTAACTTTTAAAATTTCATTTTCAATAACCTTCTCAGCCCCGCCTGATACCACCATATCTCCAGTTGATATAGTTCCTGAAATATATGCGTTATCTCCTTCAACATGAATTAATTCAACAATTTCTTTAGCAACCTTCAATTGATTATTATTATCTTTTGAAACCGTATATAAATTCCACAAACCCTGCGTGCCTTGAGAAAGAGATTTCAGAGGAACCCAGGCGCCAGTCGTCGATTTCACTTGTTGGAGCTGAAGGTAAGAAACAGATCCCGGGCTAATAAAAGTGTCGAATTCAAATATGCATAATCTATTATCTGATCCTTGATTGCTCATTTTTGTAAACCGCTTAAGTGTTGCAGGAAAAATTTTCTTATCGATTAAAAAATTATAAGAATTTCCTTCTACCAAACTCTCAAGAATATAGCTAGGAACTGAGACATGGGCCTCCACAACTGTTGAATCAATGATTTCTATAATTGGCACTCCTGGACTAATGACAGTCCCAGAATCAAGAAATCTATTTTGAATATATCCATCAAATGGAGCGCGAATAAAGGTTTGTTCTAGTTTGACTGAGTATAAATCTACTTGTGCTTTAGCAATGAGAAACTCTGAATTGGCTCGATCCAACTCCTGATTAGAGATAAACCCTTTCGACTTTAAATCTTTAAATCTATTCAAGGCTTGATCTGCTAAATCAAATCGTGCCTGGGCTTGATTTAAGTTTGCCTGCATCTCCGCAGGATCCAAAGCTGCCAATATTTCATTTTTTTGCACGGCATCGCCAATATCAATTTTAACTTCTTCAATCTTTCCTGGAACTTCAAAAGCCAACTTAGAATAATTTAATGGGAGTATCTTTCCTGGAAAGCGCTGGATGGTATTGTATGAATCTTGAATTTCAATCGTCGTAATTTCCAAAGAAGCGTTAGATGATAAATCAAAAGCTAAAAGCAAAAAAAACGAAAGATTCAAAAATTTATTCATAAAATTTAATATGCTATGCTGATAATGTTAGCAGCGTAAACATAGTATATATTTAATGTGTTCGCTGTCAACATTAAATAATTTATGAAATACCATCACGGCAATTTAAAAGAAGAACTAATCTCCAGCGCTTGCAAAATATGCGAAGCTGATGGTCATGATAATATGAGCTTAAGATCTATTGCTAAGGAAGCAAATGTTTCCCAAACAGCACCCTACAGACACTTTAAGACCAAGGAAAGTCTTCTTGCAGAAGTATCTACGAGAGGCTTTGAAGACTTAACGGATAAAATTAAATCGGCAAGTAGCAAAGAAAATGTTGAATCTGCAAAGGATAGGTTTCTTGAAATGGGTCTTGCTTATCTTGAATTTGGGTTAGAAAAAAGAAAGACTTATGATCTCATGCATAGTCCTATCATTGATAAAGTAGAATTTCCTGAGCTGCTAGATGCTGCTCAAGGAGCATTTGATGAGCTAGTCCAAATTCTAAAAGAGTTATATCCCGGAATATCTGAAGATGCTCTTGGTCAAAAATGCATAAAGTTCTGGGCATTGATGCATGGCTTGGTTGGTTTGTTAGATATGAAAATAGACCCAGATATAGACTCGAATGCAGGCGATGCTATGTCGGTTGTGAAGAAAGATTTTAGATCTTTTCTTGTTGAATCCTTAGAATTTTAATCTACCTGAACCCTAATTCTCTTTGAAAAGATTGGAAGGTTATGCGGAATGTGGCGGAAATCACCCAACAGCAATTGAAGCGTGTGGGTACCCTTGCTTAGTTTAATCTCTACTTCTGTTTGACCTTTTCCAAAATGAACATAATTGTCATTAGCTGGAATTGGTAGATTAAGTGGTGGTAAATCTGCATCAATAATTAAATGATGATGGCCTGTATGCATGATTTGAGCTCCAGCTGGAGCAACACCAAAGTTTTCTAAACCAAATCTTACAGTAACTTTTCCTGAAATGGATTCTCCATCATTTGGGGAAATAAAATATACAGAAGCATTGTCTGTGCCAGGAGATAATTCTATTGAATGCAGTGAGAATGAAAATAACAGAATAAATAAATATCTCATCTAATCTAGGTATCTTCCATCTGCATACAAGAGGGTATTAAATTTATCTGCGCTTTGAGAACTTTCAACACTAGCAATAACAATTTTATGGGTATGGTAAGAAATCGTTTCTTCAACTTTACAAAATATGTTTGATTGAGCATTTTTGATAAAAGGAGTATGACTTAGATCCCAAAAATCATTCTCAAACCTTTTTGATTCAAGTTCCTTTGAGCTACATAGATTCGAAATTTCTTGCTGAGTTTTTTGAAGAATATTAATACATAAATTCTCTCCTGAAGTTAAAGCATCGTGAATGCTGGCACCATTGTTAACACACACTAAGACAGATGGCGGATCAATTGTTAACGATGTAACAGAGGATGCTGTCATTGCATATAGATTACCAGATTGGTCTTTTGTCGAGATAACACTCACAGAGGAGGCCAAAAATCTCATTGCAATTATAAATTGTTCTTTAGACATAGACGTTATAATTTATACTCTGTAAAAATTTTAAAAATTGAACACTTCAAGCATAAGAATAATTGGAGGTAGACACAAGAGCTATCGAATAGTTTTTAAAGCTACGCCAGCCCTCAGGCCAACTTCTGATCGAGCTAAAGAAACATTGTTTAGTTGGCTTCAATTTGAATTGGAGAATAAATCTTGTCTTGATTTATTTGCCGGTACTGGCGGCCTAGGTTTGGAGGCATTATCTAGAGGTGCTAAGCATGTCACATTTGTAGAGAAAGAAAAAAATTTGTACAAAAATATTATAAAAAATATTAGTCATCTCGGTTATGAGAATAAAATTCAAGCTGTGTGCAGTGATTCTTTTAAGTGGCTTAAAACAAATAAGCAGAGGTTCGATTTTATTTTTTTAGATCCTCCATTCGACCAGATTGACTACAAGATTCTAATCAGAACAATCTATCAAAGTAATGTTCTAAATGAGGGTGGCAAAGTCTTTCTTGAAACAAATAAACATACTGAGCTCGAATTGAGTAAAACCCAGGATATTCTGAAAGATAAAACCGTTGGAGATGTGAGGCTCATAATTTTACAATGAAAATTAGGATAGCAACCAGGATCTCTCCACTTGCAATGCTGCAAACCAATGAGGTAATAGAAAAAATTAAATTTTATGACCCAGAGTGTATTTGCGAAATTATTCAGATGGAATCAGAGGGTGATCTTACCGATGCGCCCTTGCACACTATTGGGGGGAAGGGGTTATTTGTATCTAAGTTAGAGGCGGCTTTAGCGAATGGAGTTGCTGACATAGCAGTTCATAGCCTAAAGGATGTGCCGGCAAAAATAGATTCTCAATTTAGCATTGCAGCTACTTTGCCAAGAGAAGCTGAGGGAGATGCTCTTCTTTTGAGAGACGGCTTAACCATCGATGACTTGTCAGAAAATCTTAAAATTGCCACATCTGGACCTAGAAGAAAATCTCAGCTACTTGCCATGAACTCTAAATTAAACATAGTGCCAATCAGAGGAAATATTCAAACTAGAATTAACAAAATGAATGATGAGAACTTGGATGGTTTAATTGTTGCTAAAGCAGCATTAAATAGACTAAAAATCTCGCATCCGAATATGTACTTATTTTCAGAAGATCAAATGTTACCAGCAGCGGCTCAAGGGGCAATTGGTATAGAGGTCAATTCAATTGAGCTTGAATCTGATATAGGCAACTTACTAAAATTGCTCAATGATGAATCAACTCATCAAGCTACAGAAATTGAAAGAAGAGTTGTTGCTTCTCTGGAAGGTCATTGCTTATCCCCAATTTCTGCTCTATGTAAAATCGATAGCCAAGATGCAGAACTTAAAGTGAGAGTCTCAAACCAAGATGGAACTAAAGTTTACAATGAGGCAATCAGATTTAAACTAAAAAATAAAATTGATGCTTTGCAAGGTTTTATAGAAACATTAATTCGCAATGGCGCCAAAGAAATTATTCAACAATAAATGATTGTAAACACTAGGCCTGTAAATCTGAGTCAAAAAACTAATTCTTTGCTTGAAAAATCTAAACAAAACTTTAGTCATATACCTCTCACAAGAATCATAAAAACTGAGCCCCCTTTGCAGGCCTTGCAATATATAAATAATCTTAAAGATTATGATGTTTTGATATTTACAAGCCAATCTGCAGTGACCCATGGCGCTGAATTTTTCCAAGATACCTTATTTGCTAATAAAAATATTCCAATTCTTGCTATTGGGTTGGCAACTCAGGAATCATTGCGTAAATTGAATCTTGCTTCATCAATTCCGCAAACATTTGATTCCGCTGGTTTAGCAGATGCAATAAAAGAAATGGGTTACAAAAAATGTTTGGTCTTTTGTGGAGAAAAGAATCCTCGCATACTAACTTTGACCGATGCAGATATAGATACATTTCCTTGTTATGCATCGCATGATGAAATGAGTATTGATTTTTTAAAAATCAGAGGTGTAAAAAAATTAGTAATCTTGATCTATACACATCAGAGTTTAAGAGTGTTAATGAAGCAATTGGCAGTTAATAAAAATCAAAAAGTGGTCTTAATTGTTGCATCAAAAAGAATAGAAGAATTAGCCAAGAAGTATGGTTTTAAAAATAGCGTCTTAGCAGAATCTCCTCATGATAAAGAGATGGTCAAAGCAGCTCTAGCAGAAGTTTAAACTCAACTATTTTTTCTTCCCATTCCCGTTGCCACTTTTCATGGCACTAAAGAACTCTTCATTTGTTTTGGATGATTTCAATCTTTCAATCAAGAATTCAATAGCTTGTGAATCTTCCATATCATCGAGAATCTTTCTAAGAATAAACATTCTTTGAAGCTCTTCAGGACTTGTAAGAAGATCCTCCCTTCTAGTTCCTGAGCGTCTAATATTGATAGCAGGATATATTCTCTTTTCAGCAATTTTTCTTTCTAAATGAATCTCCATATTTCCAGTTCCCTTAAACTCTTCATAAATCACTTCATCCATTTTAGATCCGGTTTCAACAAGAGCAGTGGCAATAATTGTAAGACTTCCGCCCTCCTCCAAATTCCTTGCAGCACCAAAAAATCTTTTAGGTCTTTCAAGTGCATTTGAGTCCACACCACCAGAGAGAATTTTTCCTGAAGCGGGTTGAACTGAATTATATGCCCTACCCAATCTCGTAATAGAATCAAGCAAAATCACTACATCTTTTTTGTGTTCAACAAGTCTTTTGGCTTTTTCAATAACCATGTCTGCTACTTGAACATGTCTTGTTGGAGGCTCATCAAATGTACTTGCAACAACTTCACCTCTAACTGTTCTAGACATATCCGTGACTTCTTCTGGCCGTTCATCGATCAGCAATACTATTAATTCAACTTCAGGATTATTTTTAGTAATTGAGTGGGCGATGCTTTGCAGCATTAATGTTTTACCTGCTTTGGGTGGAGAAACAATTAACCCACGCTGCCCCTTTCCAATTGGAGAAGCAAGATCAATAATTCTAGAAGAAAGATCCTCAGCAGATCCGCTGCCCTGCTCAAGCGTTAGGCGTGATGTTGGAAAAAGTGGTGTTAAGTTTTCAAAAAGAATTTTCTTTTTTGTTTTTTCAGGAGCCTCTTTGTTAATTGCGTCAACATAGACTAAAGCAAAATATCTTTCGCTATCTTTTGGAGGTCTAATTTTTCCATGAATTTCGTCTCCTTTCCTGAGACTAAATTTTCTAACTTGGCTGGGAGATACATAAATATCATCTGGACCAGAACAATAAGATCCCTCAGGGGATCGCAAAAAACCAAATCCATCATTTAAAATCTCTAAGACGCCTCCACCATAAATGTCTACTCCTTCTTTGGCTTGTTTTTTAAAAATACGGAAGATAATTTCTTGTTTCTTAAGTCGTCCAACATCTTCGATTCCGAGACTTTCGGCTATATCTACCAATTCATTGATTGGCTTGATTTTCATTTCAGTTAAATTCATAAATTTTTCTCAGGTTGTTTAGGAGTAAAAGATTGTGACTTGATAGGTAGCTATAAAGCTAGGATGGAGAAAATGATAGTTCCTTTTCCCGCAAGATGCAAAGTTTTTATACTTCTGCTGCTATAAAATCCTCCAATTGTTGCTTACTGATAGCGCCTATTTGAGTTGAGGCCACTTCACCATTTTTAAAAATCAAGAGAGTTGGAATTGATCGAACGCCATATTGAACGGCTAAATCCTGATTGGAATCTACATCCATTTTACATACCTTCATTGAGCCGACCATTGCATCAGCTACTTCTTCAACTGTTGGAGCTAGTTGTTTACATGGGCCACACCATTCTGCCCAAAAATCAATTAAAACTGGCAACTCTGATTCTAGAACTTCCTGATTAAAATTTTCAGATGAAATTTCTTTGACGTTGTCACTCATTAATTTAACTCCGATGCTATTTGTTTTGCTGCGTAGGTTAAGATGGCGTCAGCGCCAGCTCTTTTGCAGCACAATAGAGATTCTAACATAACATCTTTATCAAGCCACCCCTTCTCAATACTTAACTGAAGCATTGAATATTCTCCACTCACTTGATAAACAAATGTCGGAATTTGAAACTCAGATTTAATAGCATTAACAACATCAAGATATGCTGTGCCAGGCTTAACCATAACAATATCCGCGCCCTCCTCAATATCCATGGCTGCCTCATGGAGGGCCTCATCTAGGTTAGCAAAATTCATTTGATATGTTTTCTTTGATGCCTTTCCAAGATTTGCTGACGAACCAACAGCTTCTCTGAATGGACCATAAAAACTAGAAGCGTATTTAGCAGCATAGGACAATATTATTGTATCAACGAATGAATTTGACTCTAAAATATCTCTAATAACCCTTACCCTTCCATCCATCATATCTGATGGAGCAAGGACATCAGCGCCAGATTGGGCTAAAATTAGAGCTTGGTTTTGAAGCAATTCTAATGTTTGATCATTATCCACTTTCCCATCTAACAATACCCCATCATGCCCATGATCCGTGAAAGGGTCGAGCGCAACATCTGCAATCTTGATAACCTCTGGAAATCTCTCTACCAACCCTTTCAATGCCAAACAAACTATATTGTCATCATCGAATGCATGTGAGCCCTTCTGATCTTTTTTATCGGCATCAATTGCGGGGAAAATAGCAACTGATTTTATTCCTACCTTGATTAATGCTTCCGTTTCTGAATAAAGAGAATCTAGATTATGCCTATAGATACCAGGCATAGAAGCTATCTCAACTGTCTTTTCAGATTGGTCTGATATAAAAATTGGCTGTATTAAATCATTGGTACTTAAATTATTCTCTGCAACAAGATCTCTTAAAAAACTCTTTGCACGTGTTCTGCGCAGTCTTGACTGAGGATAGGTTCTTTTAATCATAAATATTAATC
>Ga0208407_1001265_pt1 | contig 11613 bp, 8 predicted proteins | sample ETNtaG_9_FD_185775 | JGI IMG/M metagenome (GOLD analysis project Ga0208407, IMG submission 185775) | Marine microbial and viral communities from oxygen minimum zone, Eastern Pacific Ocean - ETNP201406SV69 (SPAdes) (version 2) | ecosystem: Environmental > Aquatic > Marine > Oceanic ...
ATTTTGTATCCCTGCAAGATAGCCAGGCTTTCCATCTCCTCTACGAACATAGGATGCTGAACCAAAGGAACCCGAATTAAATTGTCCAACTAATGTGAATTGCTCATCATGCGAAGCATGCAGTGAGCCCGCAAATGCCTTTGCAACAGGGTCCCCACGCTTCGCCATCATGCGTTTCGTGAGCCAACCAAGGTCGTCCTTTTTCTTGATGATTCGTTCAATTTCTTTCAGGGATTTAGTCACAGGGTCAGTTCGTCCCCAACTCAATTTGCCTTTGAACATCATCGCAGGCAGATGACTGCGCGGGTGGTCATGGAAGTGGCTGAGTTGCCGACCCAATTTCTTGGCCGTTGCTTCGTTTGCCTGTTTAGTCCCACGCATCTTCATGCGTTGCTTTTTCTGCCCGGGAAATTCCACTTTAGATGGTCCTGCCATATTATTCCCTAAATGAAGGGGGAAGGCTTGAGTGTTTGAGGCCTTCTCTCTCCACCCTTCTTTTTGAAAAGCACTATCAAAGGGTGCGCCACCCGAAGTTCATGGCGATTGCAACTCTTCTGGGCACGGCCCAAGACGGCGGACGCCCTCAAGCCGGATGCCAACGAGAATGTTGTAGCGATTTGAGCCCCGAAAACCACCGTTTTCCAGTAAGCCTTGGAGTGGTTGATAACCAAAACAATGGACACCTAATTGACACAACGCGACATCTTGCAGGGCAATTGTCGATGTGGGGCCACCCCCATCTTTCATCCATCTTCTTGACCCATGCCCATTTTGGCCATGTTGATGGGTTAGGGCTTCTTGGAAAAGAAACCATGAACGCCAAAGGCCTCAACCTTCATGTTTCCTCGTCCATGTTTCACTTGATTGAAGAAACACCACAATGGTCATTGATGCTCCAACAAGGAGTCTTTTCAGAACATGTTTTCATGCATGGAGACAAGATCAAATTGGGTAATGGGCTGACGATTGAATGCGTCCAGGTCCCCCATAGGGCGGAACTCTCAGACATGCATGCATTTGTTGTTCGGGGCCCAAACCAGTCTCTTCTTTTCCTTCCCGACCATGACGATTGGAACAGTACCTTACAGCGACATCAACACCAAACCATACGAGAGTGGCTGAGTGCTTTGGAGGTTGATATCGCGTTGCTTGATGGAACATTTTGGGACGCTAACGAACTCCCCGCAGAGCGGCAAAACAACGTCCCCCATCCTCCAGTGAGTGAGACGCTGGAGTTGCTCGGGCAAAGGAGAGAAGGCGACCCTGAGATTTATTTCATACACCTTAACCACACAAACCCCCTCCACGATGAAGCGAGCAGTGCTTATGCAACCGTTGTTTCAATGGGCTGGGGTGTAGCAAAGCAAGGTCAACAGTTCACTCTGTGATTCTTCCGGTAATGGTGTAGTCCAATACAATAAGTTCCACCGTGTAAGATACCTCTTCGCCGTTGTCTTCGTTGCTTCCACCAGCAATACACGAATCGCCCTGAGCAGCAACAGAAATTTCTGTAGTGTGCTCACCAAGTCCAGCACCCATGGAATCAATTTGCTCAAAGATTTCATTCAAAGTTAATCCCGAAACATTTGTGCCTATCATGCTGGAATTGTACCATTCCAAAACAACCTCATGACCGCCATTTCCTCCGCTATTCTGCCCTTCAGCGTTCAAAGAGAATTCAAGGTGAGAGGCCGTTCCCGAAATGGTATCAGGTGCAGTTTGCGATAGACAAGGGAACCCCTGGGCTTCTTCATCTTCGCCATATGAAAGCGTCATTTTCAAGCCGACGATATTGAGCTCATCCGCATTATCGATTGAATCGGTGGAAAAGGTCTCATTCCACGGTGTACCATCTGCCACATACTCAGAACCCGAATCGAGTTGTACATAGGAGAGTTCGCCGTTGATTTGGAACTCCCCAACGACATCACCTGATACGGTAGAAGAATTCGGACTCATTTTGATGTATGTAGCCTCTACCGACGCGGTTAGAAGCAAGACTATTACGCCCCCGATTATGAATCCGTTTTGGCTTGGAACAGCATATCGCCCGAAAGGATTGCTCACCGAATCATTTCGCATTGCGCACATAGCAAAGTGGGCTGCAAAGGCAGCACCCATTCCAGGTATTGAAGGGAATATTCCATCTGCTCCACTAACCGATTTCCAACCCATTATTGTAGGGACCAGAGACCAAATGATGACTGCTGAAAAAGCCGAAATCATCATTATAATCGAATGGGTTGAATCTGGTTTGTATCCCATCCAACGAATAATCAGCAGGGGTACGAAGATACTCCCAAGCCCATAGACTGCTAATACGACCAATTTGAATACAGAATCTCCACCAGGAATATAAAGTCCTCCAATTGAAATCACAGTTGCGAAAGCAGCCACAACTAAAGTGACTTTCTTTGTTGTTTTGTGGTCCTCTCGCCATTCAGGTTTGATATCATCAGTAATAGCCGCAGTACAAGCTAGAACTTGACTATCTGCAGTTGACATTGTAGCGGCAAAGATGGATGCTAGAATCATGCCGATACCAATAGCAGGCATTGTTTCCATTGCCAACATTGGAAGGCCAAGTTCTGGATCAAAATCATTGGAACTAAATAAAACGCGACTGGCCAATCCGATAAAAGTAATTAAAATTATGAACGGAGTTTGCCAAACGAAGAACCAAACCATGGCTTGCTTTCGGTCATTATCAGAATCAAGAGTCATAATTCTAGAAACGACCTGCGGTTGGCCCGCAACCGCTAATCCTCCTAGGAAGAAAGCCAAGACCCACATTGAAAAGCCAAACATTAGATCTGGGGGCATTATATTCGTTAGAGCAGGATCTTGCGACGTCAATCCCGCATTAAGGCCACCGAATCCCCCGACTTCTCCCAATGCAATCCAACAAAGAATGAGTGAACCAACAATCATGACACATGATTGAATAGCATCCGTCCAAATCGAAGCACGAATACCTCCTGCGTAACAATAGGCGACAACAAGAACAAAACCAATCAATATACCAATGAGTTCGTCCCATCCTAACATCACGAATAATGCCTTTCCACCCGATGTAAGTTGGGCTGCGGCATATATGCTTAGGAATAATACCGAAAGAATCGCAGCTAGTTTTGCTTCTGGCGCCCCTGATTTTTCAGCAACAAGAGATGAAAGAGACCGAACACCTCGCTCTTGACCCTCTTCCTGGATGAATTTGTATAACCAAGCCCATGCAATTAATTGCCCTAATGTTGATGCAATGGCCATCCAAATTACATTGTACCCCATCATGTAAGTAAATCCAACAGCGCCAATGAACATGTAGCCAGAATTCCAAGTACTCACAGCAGATAATGCTGCTAAAGCAGGATGCATACCTCGCCCTGCCACAAGATAGTCGTCAGTTGTATCTTCCTTGACGCGCATGCTGGCCAAACCAACTCCCGCAAATAGGCCTAAGAAAAATAAAAATGAAAGAAGAATACCAAATTCCATTCAAAATCCTCCTATTGCCACCGAAGAACCGCTTTCTCTTCAACTTCACCCGTCGTTGCAGGGAATACGAGGCAATTTAGGCGCCCACCCGGTTCTTCACCTAGACCACCAATAGTCGTCGTTACAATGTTCTGGTCATCAGTCCCCATGTCTGAACATAAAACAACACGTATCTTGTGAAATTCTTCGCTTACAAAACCTCTCAACGCTTCTGAGGCTAGCACATCAGCCGCATTTTCACCCGAGAATGACCGCTCTTCCAAACCCTCCCCGATTTTTGCGTACATTAGTTCAATTGAATGCAAAGCATCCTTCGGAGTCATTGGCCGCTGGTCTCCAGTCCCCTGTCCAGTTGGGTCCAAATCTAAGAGGGCGAGAGTATGGAGTCCAGTGAAACGATTGACAGCAATAGTCTCTAATGGCGATGTTGCAACCCACCCTCCGTAAGGATAAGTCAAGGTGGTTTGTCGACCGAAACGATAGTTTGAGAGTCCAACGGCCCCAGTAACGAGTGTGGTTATGGATACGCCGTGAAACACTCGACATTCAATGCCCGCTTCATTTGCCTGAAGTTGTAAATCAACATGTGTGGTTGCTTGAAGTGGGTCGCCCACGACCAGCAGGGCAACAAGAGAAGACGCAGCAAGCGCAAATAATTCATCGGGGCTCTCAACTTCAGGACGCATAACCCGTTGGATTGGCCCGACGATCTCTTCGAGAGCATGAAGTTCCTTCTCAGGCCATAATGCAGTGTATGCTTCATATCGGCGATGTGTAGCAGAAGTTGCTGCTTCAACAGCCTCACGGGTCATAGAAGCAACGCTACCGGGCCCCATTCCAATGAGAAGAAGACCCGTCTGCGGAAGGTTTTGTGATATTGTGGAATCTTCCGCCATGCTCAAACCTCCCATTCGCTTGGCTTGAGCGAAGGCCATGCGTCATTTGAGAGTGCCGAGTGCAGAAACTCAAGATTGGTTGGCCCTATGCCGCATGTCGAATTGGTTGATACAAACCTCTGGTGTTGTAGCATTAGAAGACGGCTTTCGTGCGATTCCTCTCCGCAGTGATGCACCGGCAGAATCCGACCCGTGTTGGAAAGGCCTCGTTCACGTTGAAGTCGAAGCCGCCAGCAAAGGACCAACACACTGGATAGAACGACTCCCAGAATCATTACAAATTCTTCCTGCCGAGACATGGCCCGCAGCTTACGAAATACAAGGGGACCTTCTCATCGTGAAACTCGAGGGTACTGCCGCAATACATGGCACAGCGATTGCTTCAGCCATGCTTGAACAATTGCCAAACATCCGTCTTATATGCGCGGATGAAGGGGTTAAGGGAGATTTCCGCGTACGAGATTTGACGGTGCTTGGGAGCCGCGATGGTACACAACACACTCGTACTAGAGTACGAGAAAATGGGCATTTGATATGGGTGGATCCAGCAAAAGTCTACTTTTCAGCACGCCTTTCAAGCGAACGTGGCAAAACTCTTGAAGCCCTCAAAGAGTTGAGAAAACAACGAAGTCAACCACTTATTGTTGCCGACCCGTATGCTGGTGTGGGCCCCGCCTTCCCCCTTTTGCTATCGGAACCTGGATTGGTTGAAGGGTGCCTTGTAGGAGACCTGAATCCAGACGCCACACATCTGCTCAAACTAAATTTGGAATACTGGGAAAGTAAACGCTCCGACGGCGCCTTAAAGCGAATTGAGATTATTTGCAACGATGCCCTTCGTTGGCTAGAGCACCCCGAACTTTGCAATCAAGCCGACGCTGTACTGATGAATTTACCACACGATAGTTTCGAACACTTTCCGAGCATGTTGCCGCTACTACGCAAAGACGCCCCAGTCATGATTCGTGGTTGGGCCATAAGGGACCGCGAACATATCGAGAAAGACAAACAATCTCTCAAAAATATCCTTTTAGAACACGAAGCGCAACAAATAGAAGTAATTCTGTCAGAGATTAAGGGCTTCTCAAGCACCAAGTGCTTTGTTGCTTTTGAATGTCGTTTTACAATCTAAACGAAGCGTTCACTTCATGAAGCCTGCCCACCTCGGGCTAATCATGGACAACATCGTGAAGTGCGAATGCGGAGTAAGCATTGACATCACTGGTGCAATACCTCGTAAGGATGGAACTAAAGTGTGGTGTCGGGTTTGTGGAACGGTAACTATCCACAAACGACTCTAAATCATTCTATGATTTCGGCCAATCCTTCTTGGCGTAACCCCGCCAATCCTACCAAACAAAGAATTTCTACTAGTCCAAGCGGGACAGAAAGAAACCTCCTGTCTTCAACATCTTCTTCAACAGGGGGCGGGTTAAAGGCCATTGAAATGTCATAATCGTCGTTTTCAATCATGAACCAATCCAAATCACGCGGTAAATCAGCAGTCATGAACTCGTGGTCTTCTTGATTTACCAAAAAGTCATCTTCGATGCGAATGCCGAACCACCCATCCAGATAAATTCCTGGCTCAATGGTGATAGCATCGTAAGGAGCAAGAGGCTGTTGATTGTATGAGAGCCCAAACAAAGGGTCGTCCGTGCCTCCAGAAAGCAAAGGGGGCTCATGGACACAAACACCGAAGCCATGACCAAGCGAGTGGATGAAATATTCTCCAAACCCCTGTTCTTCAATGTGGGCGCGAGCGATATCATCCAAAGCCCATGCTGGCGTCCCTGCTTCAATGAGTGGGAAGGTTAGATTTTGAGCATCGTAAACAGCCATGTAGGCTTTGATAATGGTTTCATTTGTTGTTCCGCCAATAACATAGGTTCTCGTAACATCACTGACCCAATCGTTAACCCTCGCCCCGAGGTCTACAACGACCACATCTCCAATCTGAACTTGCTTTGGGCCAGCCCCAGCATTTTCTGGATCTCCATGAGGGATGGCGCCGTTGGCACCAGAAGCGACAATAGTGGAAAAGGACGGCCAATCTGGATTGGAGCCGTTTTCAATCATGGCTCGGTCGATTTCATCTGCAATTGTACGTTCAGTAAGGTTCGCTCCCATCAAAACTTGCCAGAGCATCTCCCGAGCTACATGTTGCCCAACCCCCGCCAACCTTACCGATTCACGGATGGATTCATCTTTGTTTGGAGATATCCCCGTGGGAGAGGGAAAACCACCGTTGAGCAACCTTTCAACTTCCGTTTCACATGCTGCAGCGGGCGGCAGGGACGCAATCAAAAGGGAGAGAAGTACCCCTATGATGAGACCCTTGCGCATAGTTAAGCGAAAACACCCCCCCTCTTTGAAGCATCGGCATGTTCATGGTCGTCCCTCGTTCGCCAAGAAGGGAAGGTGATGGCGATGTCCGAAAAACCTCTTGTGATCGATGTCGTTGATAATGGAGGCCAATGGACTCATCGCGAATGGCGCATGCTACGTTATCTCAAAGTAGATACAAAGATTATTGAAAACACCACTCCAGTTAGTGAAATGCGCGCACTTGACGGCTTGATTCTTTCAGGCGGAGCCGCCCGTGTTGGATTGACTGGAGAGTTGGGAAATTGTGGCGCATTCTTAGATTTAGAAATCCCCATTCTCGGCATTTGTGCTGGCCACCAATTTATGGCGCGTCATTATGGAGGGGATGCGCGCGAATCTCCAAAACCAGAATTCGGAGCCATGGAAATTGAACTTCAAAATGGCGGGGGGCAAATTTTTGCTGGTACTAACCAAACCCAAACAGTATGGGAATCTCATAATGATGAGGTTCACATAGTTCCAGACGATTTTTTTGTAACGGCAAGCAGCCCATCGTGCAAGGTTCAAGGCATGGAAAACAAAACCACCGACCGCTTCGGCCTTCAATTTCATCCAGAGGTCAATGATTCTGAATTCGGAAAAGAAATGTTTGAGAATTTCGTCAGAGTTTGTCTTTCAGCCCGCAATAACAAATCCTAAAGGCAGAAAAATATCGGCAAAATAGCAAAAAGCACTTCCCAATAGAGTTAATATGGACAAAAACCCCGGAAGGGGTAATGTCTGTCGAACGACGAACCCTATCTGGCCTACTTGTGACCCTCTTATTGGTGACTGCACTCGCTCCGCTTACAGCGGTTCAAGCACAACCCACCAGCTCGTCTGAATTTTACTACGGCGTAGAATACGACTGGTCTAGTATTGATAATGACTTTTCAAACTTGAGCGGCCTCAATATCAACGAAGTCCTCATGGAGATCATGGCTGATGCTGACGATGCTGGCTTTAACTTGGATATTGGACAACTGACAACCGGCTCATCCAATGTATATGTTCATCAAACCGAAGACATCACTATGCAAACTATTCAAGATGGAAACGGGGATGACGTTTCTGTTTGGAGCCGAACTAGCGATGTCACTCTACGACACGGCATCCTCTTTGACGGCGTCCTACTTACTGACTGGTCTGAGACCACATTTGGTAACGACCCCACTTCCTTTGACATTGATGTTGTCAGCAAATTTGAGAATGTCCTCACCGTTGACATTCTTTACACCGAGTATCTTACTTCCGACTATAACTTGGTTGGCGCAGACATGGATCTTGACATGACCGTCGGGGCAGATATGTCCCTTGATGTTGATATCGCACTAGAAGGCGGCGGCGAAGACCTTGCCGTTGACTTTGCTACTGGAATCAATTTTGGTTACAGTATGGAATCGACCGACGCACAATGGCGCCTTGGTAGCCAAAGCCCGATTTATGTAGAGGCTGCAGCAAATGACGAAACCGAGTGGCGTTGCGTGGATGATCCCTCGGATGTTGGAGTTTTCGACGAATATTATAACACCGAGGTTGGAGATTTGTGCGGAATGATTGAAGGAACCTATACTGGTGAGGCTGATTATGAAATCTACTTCACTGGCCTACCCACTGAAGAGTTTGGGCTTGACGCGGGAGAATTTGATTTGGAAATATCCGATGAATTTGCAGAATCTGGCGATTACGAAGGCGAAATAGAGGACCCAGGTGTGCGATTTAGTATGGAAAATGATATGGAAGGAAACCAATTTGCTGTTGACCTTGGTGACGGCGATACAGTTAACGCCGTTGCTTGTGTTGATTGCCCACCAGGCAATCCCGTGATGTTTACCATGATGGGCAATGTTCTAGCACATGCTACACTTGCCTTCGGCGAAGAAATTGCCGACGACCTCGAAGCAAGTTTTGAGGACTCATTTGCAGACTCTATCTTTGGCATATGGGCCTCCAGTTTAGCAGACTCAAGCGATAGTCAGGAGTGGGACCCATACGAGAACCAGTGGCAATGTGACGACGGCCAGTGGATTTACGAGTGGTATGTAAACAACGGATATGACGATTGCTACGATGGTTCAGATGAGATGATCATGTACGCTTCCTACCAGACTGGCACAAACTGGGACACTGGTGAACTCTATCACTATCTTGATGGCGGCGTTTGGACCAATGAACTCTCATACACTGACAGAATGTTCACATGTGACGACTCAACTGAAATCCATTGGATTGCCGTCAATGACGGAACAAACGACTGCAGCGGTGGCGAAGACGAGCAGAACCTAAACTCCGATCGTGTGTTTACCTGCGATGACGGAACAGAAATCGCATGGGACTGGGTCAATGACGGCAACCCTAATTGTGATGACGGTTCGGATGAACGAACCTCGAACGAAATTTATCATGTTGAGGCAACCTTGCTTGATGGACCCATGTCAACTGCTAATGTCTTGTACCACAACGACACACTCACAATTTGCAGTGGAGGCAATTCATGGAATGGCGCATGCGACATCCAAGCGTCAGAGTATGATGAACGAGACTACTTCGGCTATGCTGATGTAACAGACCCCGGCCTCAATTATGGTGGTAATGAATTGTGCACCACCGGAAACATCCTGCTCAACGGCAACTCGGTCTATCAACAACCCATGATTTGCAAGGATTTTTGGCAAGGGCCCCAGTTGAGTCATACGAACTCCAACAGCGATGGCATGGAGATATATTTTGATGCTAATATACATCATTATGACGATGAATACTCCGATGTTGAACTTGTAGTAGAATTGTTTGCTGTTGCCGATGCAGAGGAATTTGACGGCCAAGGCCAAGAACAAGCCATACAAACTCAAACATTCCAACTTGAGCAAGGAGATTCTTATACTTCCATTGAGGGTACATTTGATGTTTCCACAGAAGGCGATTACTGTGTCACCATGGGCCTTGTTGCCCCCGGTGAAACAGAGGCCTATGTCGAAAAATATGATTGCGAAGAAGTCTCCACAGAGGGTGTGCCAAGCGAACGCCTCGAGACAATTGCCGAGGCGATTGCAGACTCAGGAATTCAAAGCGTTATGGAATCCTTTGGAGAAAACCTCCAAACAACCTTTGAAGACGTTCAGGAAAACGAAGTCCCCGAATTCCCTTACAGTGATGGCATGTGGGCTCCATTGTGGAGTACCGAACACGCTACTATCATTGGTGTTGGACTTTATGCAATGGATGACGATGGCGACAAGTATGTTATTGCTGGGCCCGAAACATCAGGATACAGCCAAGACCTACCAATGACTTTCATGTCAGTACGATATTTGACTGGTGTGCCCGCTCAAAATGCTCAAACCGAAATGGCCGACCTTCAAGACCTCGAGGACATCGTGGACATTGAAGACCACGACCTAAACGCTCTTGCAGATGCATTGGAACAAGCTGGGGCCGACACATCAAACCTGAATCTTGACAACGCTGGAAGCAACGATGGAAGCGACGATGGAGGCAATGACGACTCACCCGTACCAGATAGTGCAGAAGAGGCCGCTGAAGACGGCGGCCTTCTCCCGTTCTTGTCACCATTCAGCGTGATCGCAATGGTAGGAATTGCTGCATTAGCAGGCAATAGCCGCCGACGTGAAAACAGCGAGTGACTCAAAAAGCACGAGGGTTAGGGGCGGCTGTTATGCTGCCACGACCGCGCCCGTTTGCTGCTGCTGGTGGCGTACGCTTGGCGATTACGGTATTGCTTGCAATACACGTATTCATCTCTGCCTGGTTGGTTGCATCGGTGGAGGCCTCATATACCGAGGGTCGGCCCGCACCAACAGAGTTTCATTCTCTCGTAGCCATAGATAACGAACAGACCTTCATCGATGTACGCATTGAGAAAGCGACAGCATTCTTCCTTTACGTATTTCAACGCGATGATTCTGCTAAAATGCCAGTGAACATAAGCGACGATGGTTCAGATGACGATGGTTCAGATGACGATGATTCGCAGTGGGGCGGAAGTGAACGAGACTGGCTCAAAAAAATAGGTCGTAATTGGATTAAAGCATCATTAGTTCTACTAGTATTGAGCGAACTCCTCATGATGATTCCATGGAAATGGCGCCATTACTTGCGAGCATTCGCATTCTCAATGACACTCGTCGCATTCGCAGCCTTCCCTGTGGCGTATGTTGCAGGCCTTGGTGGAGGAAATGATGGAGGTGACTCCTCCGACGAAAGGGGTTCGGCTGTAGAAGGTGCCCCTGGGGCAGGAGTTGAAACTCAATCCTTCGCCCACTCGGAGGAATATGTCCACTTGAGACCCATTTGGCTCGGGTTTGAACTTCAAGCCGACTTCTCTGGTTATGACCTTGGGTTGGTTGATGAAGAGGACCGTCCCGGCGTCATTGCGCAACCACCGGAAGAAAACAGTACGGAAGCGAAATCCTTTGTCGCCTTTGAGTCAACCTTTAGCATTGAACTTGGCAAAAACTTAGATTCATTACTCATTCTTCCTTTTATGTGGTATTTTCTTCCTGCAATACCAATTAACCGTAAAGAAAAGACATACGGTGGCCTATTGGAGAGCGAGTGAGGCGCCCACTCCGGGAATTGAACCCGGGTCGCAGGAATGACAATCCTGCATGATAACCTCTACACCAAGCGGGCAGTTTCAGCCTGTCGGGGGCGCAACCGCTATTTAAGCCGCGCCATGTGGGGGAATTGGGGGCTAACATGGCGAAACCGAAAACCTCAGCAGAAATCGCTCGAGAAGAAGCTGAAAATAACCAATTAGAGGACATGCTTGGCGGCGCCTTTGGCGACATATCGGGGCTTGAGAAGCCTCCTGTAGAAGAGCCAGCAGTAGAAG
>Ga0208407_1001276_pt1 | contig 11564 bp, 10 predicted proteins | sample ETNtaG_9_FD_185775 | JGI IMG/M metagenome (GOLD analysis project Ga0208407, IMG submission 185775) | Marine microbial and viral communities from oxygen minimum zone, Eastern Pacific Ocean - ETNP201406SV69 (SPAdes) (version 2) | ecosystem: Environmental > Aquatic > Marine > Oceanic ...
TGAGGAAGAGGGCGCTGATGCCATAGCACATGGAGCGACTGGAAAAGGAAACGATCAAATTAGGTTTGAGATTGGAGCTTATTCATTAAACCCTTCAATAGAAGTTATAGCTCCTTGGAGGACATGGGATTTTGTTTCTAGAGCTGATTTGATTGATTACTGTAAAAAAAACCAAATTAATATAGATGCTGACACTGATGAACCTATGTATTCAATTGATGAGAATATTCTACACACCTCCTATGAAGGAGAGATTCTAGAAGATCCATCTATTCCTGCGCCTGAATCAATTTGGCAGAGAACTTCATCATTAAAGGAAGCTCCAGATAAAGAACAAGAAATTACCATAAATTTTGAGAATGGGGATCCTATTGGTCTGGATGGTAAAGATTTAGATTCGTCGCAGATTCTAGATACATTAAATAATATTGCAGGAAAAAATGGCATAGGAAGACTAGATCTCGTAGAAAATAGATTTACAGGCATGAAATCAAGAGGGTGTTATGAGACTCCAGGAGGTACTATTCTAATTAAAGCGCATAGGGCAATAGAATCTTTATCGTTAGATGCTCAAACAGGTCATTTAAAAGATGAACTAATGCCTAAATATGCCCAGTTAATATATGACGGGTTTTGGTGGAGCCCTGAAAGAGAAGCATTGCAAGCTTTTATAGATCAATCTCAAGAGTTTGTAGCGGGCTCTGTAAAGCTAGGATTGTATAAAGGAAACATAATAGTTAAAGAAAGAACCTCTCCTCATAGTCTCTACGATTCAAAGATCGTCACTTTTGAGGATGATGAGAATGCTTATAATCAAGCAGATGCTACAGGCTTTATTAAAATTAACTCTTTAAGATTAAAAGCAAACGCAAAAAGAAAGAAATAATTCTACTAAGCATCTAGTTTCTTTTGTAATTTAGTATTCGAGGTTGTGTAAGCGAAAGGAACCTTTTCACCAGGATTACTTCTTCTGTAAGCCTCTTGAACAGCTAATGTAGTTTCATGAAATCCACAAAGAATTAAATCTAATTTTCCGGGATAATCATTTATGTCTCCAATGGCAAAAATTCCCTCAGCGCTAGTTTGAAATTTTTCAGTATCAACGGAGATCTTCTTATTAGAAAGTTCTAAGTTCCAATCAACAATTGGTCCAAGTTTTTTATTTAAACCAAATAAAAATAAGACTTCATCGCACTCCAGATCTTCTATTTCTTTGGTTTCAAAGTTTTTAACTGAAACACCTTTAATTTCTTTATCGAAGATTAATTTTTCTATAACGAATGGAGTCTTAAGGTCAACTTGACCTGTTTCCACTAATTCTCTCATTTGAGCTTCTGTATTAGGAACTCCTCTGAAAGAGTCTCTTCGATGCACTAATTTTAATGATTTAGTGATATCTGCTAGCTCTACAGTCCAATCTAAAGCACTATCTCCACCACCAAAGATAATTAAATTCTTATCCTTGTATTTCTCTTTATCTTTTACGGCATAGGCAACGCCTTTCTCTAAGAATTGATCAGGATCTTCTATATTGGGAGGTCTTCTTGGCTCAAAAGAGCCAGCACCAGCAGCAATGAAAAGGCTTTTGGCTTGAAAGTTACTGCCTTCAGATGTTGTTACTTTCCAAGAAGAAATATCTTCATCAGAAAGTTCTTCTATCGAATTTACTCTCTCATTTAGATGTATTTCGTAATTGAATGGTTTAATCTGCTCTAATAGAGCATCAACGTGTTCTTGAGCAGTTTGGTAAGGTACGCCCGGGATGTCATAAATAGGCTTTCCTGGATAAAGTTCTGAGCATTGTCCACCAACTTTATCTAAGTTGTCTATTAATACGCATTCTAAACCCAGTAGGCCAGCTTCAAAGACCGTAAATAGAGCCACTGGGCCAGCTCCAACTATAATTATATCTGTTTTAGTTTCCATACTATCTAACTTGCATTCCTGGTTCAGCACCTTGATCTGGAGAAAGTATAAAAATACCAATGTCGTCATCTCCGGCAGCTAATATCATTCCTTCTGAAGTACCAAATCTCATTTTTCTTTCTTTTAAATTATTTACACAAACTACCATTTTGTTAATTAAGCTTTCAGGTTCGTAAGTTTGCTTCATGCCCGCAAATACGGTTTTATTACCTAGAGGGCCTAAATCTAATTCTAATTTAAGCAACTTATCAGCTTCTTCTACTGACTCAGCGTTTTCTATTCTTGCGATTCTTAAATCCAATTTCATAAAATCTTCTATTGTTATCTCAGACATTTTTTAATTCCATTAATTGATTAATTTGATCATCTTCAATTCTAGTTAATAAAGGCTCAAAAGAATTTATTTTATGATCCAACAAGGATTTTTTAATATCATCCCAACAAGGTTCTTCATTTAAGAAATTAAATGATTTTTTGGATAACTTGGGCGTAACTGGTTCAATCATAATTGTTAGGATTCTGAATAGGTTCAATGCAGTACTACACACTTTATGAACTAATTCTAAATTCTTTTCATCTTTAATAAGAACCCATGGTTCCATTTTATCAACATATTGATTAGCTTTATCTGCAAGAGTCATAATTTCCTTCATCGCCTTATTAAGCTCTAAATTTTCATAATGATTAGATACTTCATTAGATGTATTTATAAAATCTTCAATAAGACCATTGTTATCAATTTCTTTTGATAATTCATTGTTGAAATGTTTATTTATAAAATTAGCTGATCTACTAGCAATATTAACTAATTTGTTTACTAAATCTGAATTAACTTTTTGCTTTAAGTCTTCTAGATTTAAATCAATATCATCAACGCCCGTGCTTAATTTAGAGGCAAAGTAATATCTTAAATATTCAGGATCTAAAGTCTTAACAAAATCATCAGCAGAAATAAAGTTACCTCTTGATTTAGACATTTTTTTTCCATCTAGCGTTAGAAAGCCATGAGCAAACACCCCTGAAGGTTGTTTAAAATTAGCGTTTGATAACATTACTGGAAAGAATAAAGTATGGAAATACATTATATCTTTCCCGATAAAGTGATAAATTTCAGAATTAGATTCCGGATTCCAGAACTTTTCAAATTCATTAGAATTTTGTTTATCTAAAAAGTTAATATGACTTGCCAAGTATCCTATAGGGGCATCCAGCCAAACATAAAAGAATTTATCCTTGTAACCAGGAATCTCAAAACCAAAGTAGGGGAAGTCTCTGCTTATATCCCAATCTTTTAAATCTTCATCAAGCCATTCGGAAAGTTTATTTTGTACAGGGTTTTGAACTTTAGAGTTTTTTAACCATTCAACGATTTCCGTTTTTAGTTCACTTAATTTAAAAAATAAGTGTTCAGACTCTTTTATAGTCGGTGGAGTATTACTAAGGACAGAAACAGGATCAATCAATTCTATCGCATCGTAGGTAGTACTACAGACTTCACAATTATCACCATATTGATCTTCTGCTGAACATTTCGGGCAAGACCCTTTAACGTAACGATCAGCAAGAAACATATTTCTTGAAGTGTCATATAACTGCTCAATCGTCTTTACTTCTATTAAGCCTTTTTCATTTAAAGCATTAAAAATTCTTTCAGAGAGAATTCTATTTTCTTCACTATGAGTGGTATGAAAATTATCATGACTAATATCGTATAGACGGAAAGTATTTACATGATTTGCATAGATTTCTTGTATTAGATCTTCAGGTTCTTTATTTAACTCTTCAGCTTTTAACATAATGGGCGTACCGTGCGCGTCATCAGCACATACGTAAGTACAATTATTCCCAATTAATTTCTGATATCTAACCCATATATCTGTCTGTGTATGCTCTAAGATATGCCCAAGATGAAGCGGTGCATTCGCATAAGGCAAAGCACTTGTCACTAAAATATTTCTTTTTTCAGTATTATTCGACATCTTGGAGTTAAAATATTAGATCTATAAAAATATATAGTAATTATAACTTAGTTAATTTAGATTTCTTTTTTATAAATGAATCAAGTAGTTAATAACAAATTAAGAATTCCTGAGACTCTCAGGAAAGTAAAGAATATCGTTGGCATTTTTTCTGCAAAGGGCGGAGTGGGTAAGTCAGCTATTGCATTACAATTGGCGATTTCTCTTAAAGATAAAGGGTACAAAGTAGGGCTTGTCGACGCAGATATATATGGCCCGAGCCAGGCGGTTCTGCTTAATTCTGAACCCGGCGAATTAAAGATAACAGATAATAAAATTATAGAACCGTTAAACAAAGAAGGGATTTCTTTTATTTCCATGGGATTAATCGCTAATGAGAAGATGCCAGTAATATGGAGAGGTCCTATGGTTAGCGGCGCCGTGATGCAATTACTTTCTCAAACTAATTGGGGTGAATTAGATTATTTAATAATAGATACACCACCAGGAACTGGCGATGTCCAATTAACATTACTACAAAAAATCCCTTTAACAGGAACGGTTATTGTCACCACCCCTCAGAATGTCTCTATTTCTGATTGTAGAAAAGGTATAGAAATGATTAAAAAACTTTCTATCCCTATTTTAGGATTAATTGAAAATATGAGCTGGTTTCAGCCAAATGATTCAGAAAAGAAATACTTCTTGTTCGGAGAAGACGGAGGTAAAGATTTAGCAGCTGAATATAAGATAGACCTTTTGGCACAATTACCGTTAATCGAAAAAGAAGGTAAAAAAGAATTACACGAATTAGATCAGATAAAAACTTCTTTTGAAATTCTAACTGGTAAAATAATTGAATTAATAAAAGAAATAAAGTCTAAGAAGGTGGATTCTATTCCTCAAACGAACGTTACAAAATAATGCGCAAAGCTCTAATTTTTTTTCTTTCATTAAGTTATTTCTCCTTTCTTCTATCGGAAGTAGACCCTTTTCAAAATTTAAATGAGAAAACTCATAATTTTAACCGAAGCCTAGATGAGGCTATTGCAACACCAGTTGCTAAGGCATATAGGAAAGTAACACCAGACTTTATTGAGGTTGGCGTTACAAATTTTACTGATAATATTGAAGACGTTAATATCGCGCTCAATAATTTATTACAAGGAAAGATAAAAGATGGCTTTTCTGATATTTTTAGATTCACTATAAATTCAACTATAGGGGTATTAGGTTTCTTTGATGTGGCCTCCTCAATAGGCCTTCAAAAACATTCAGAAGACTTTGGTCAAACTTTAGCCGTATGGGGAGTAAGTGATGGCCCTTATATTGTACTTCCTGTCCTTGGACCAAGCTCCTTAAGAGATACAGTAGCTAGAATTCCGGAAGCTTTTATGACTCCTCTTCTGCTTATCGATCATGATAGAACTGGTTATGAATTAACAGCGATTGATTTACTGGATAAAAGAGCAAGATACCTTGGTTTAGAAAGTATTGTGATAGGTGATGAATATTTGTTTTACAGAGATGCTTATTTTCAAAGTAGGGAATTTGATATTAATGATGGCCTTATAGAAGACGATTTCGATGATTTCGATTTTGAAGATTAACTAATTCTATTTTCTAATTTAATTTTTATAAAATCAGAATGGCTTATATGAATTAGATCAGATATTTTTCTTATTAAATGGTCTTCATATTTATCGAGATTACCGTCTGCAAAGGCAAGTTTCCAAATTCTAGATAGGAGTTCTAGCTTATCCGAATAAGTAAATTCATCGTTAACTACTCTCGTGTATTCATATAAGGAAGTTGACTCGTCTACAGTTGTCTTTGCATCTGCAATTAATTCTTCAATAATTATGTCATCAAGAACGTAGGTTTCTTTTAATGATTTCTTTAAAGAAATGATTTCAGATTCATCAAATATCTTATCTGCATACGCAACTTCGATTAATAGGGCGGAACATGCTTTATCCAACGAAGAAATTCTTTCGTCTTCTACAACTTCTTCCTGTTTAGAAAAATTACTCAATAAACCTTTTATTTTTTTAATCATTCATTAAATCCTATAGCTAATTGTTTATATTGTTCAATTGGGTTCTCAATTGAATCAATTTTAGTCAGAAATCTTCTTATTTCTTTTGCTCCTTTCAGGCCTTTAAAGAGGCCCATTAAATGTTTCGTCGCATACACTAGTTTTACTCCTTGATTATGTTCTGTTTCTAAATAGGGGAGATAACTCATAAGAATTTCTTTTCTAGATTTTATCTTCGTCTTTTTTTTAAAAATTTCAGTATCTACATCTTTTAATAAATACGGATTATCGTAAGCCTCTCTTCCCATCATAACGCCATCTACATATTCAAGATGGGATAAACTTTGTTCTATAGAAGATATTTCTCCATTTATAACAATATTTAAATCAGAAAAATCTTCTTTAAGTTTATAGACTCGTGAATAGTTTATAGGAGGAATCTCTCTATTTTCTTTAGGACTAAGACCTTTTAACCAAGCTTTTCTTGCATGCACTATAAAAGTATTACATCCTGCATCCTTAACTTGGTTTATAAAATCATCTAGTCCAGCATCTTCATTCATATCATCCACTCCAATCCTGCATTTAACAGTAATTGGCAGGTTTGTATTTTCAATCATTGCTTTCACGCAATCAGCAACTAGATTTGGTTCTTTCATAAGTATTGCTCCAAATCTTCCTTTCTGAACTCTGTCACTAGGACAGCCAACATTTAAATTGATTTCTTTAAAACCATAATTTTGCGCCACTTGTGCAGCTTCTGCCAATAAGGAAGGATCCGACCCACCAAGCTGAATAGCTAAGGGATGTTCATTTTGATGATGTTTCAATAGAGAAGTTGTATCCCCATATACAACTGCATTTGCATGTATCATTTCCGAGTAGAGTAAGGTTTCAGTTGTTATTGTCCTAAGAAAATAACGTTCATGTCTATCCGTCCTATCCATCATAGGAGCAACACAGAATTTATGCATCAATGAAGGGGCAGTGCGTAATAATCAAAGAATACATACATTATCACAGTACATATCAGCAAGGTTAAAATCATGACCGGCAATCCTTTTTGTGCCCACTTTAGTGGAGTGATTGCCATATCAGGATTCCCAGTTGTTTTAGCGAGCTTCTCCGAAACAGTGACGATATAAACATTTGCTGTTGAGCCAATATGGGTGCCATTACCGCCCATTCCAACTCCTATTGCAAGACACCAACATAATGCTGCAATGTTTACACCTACAGTTTCTAACGAAGCAATGATTGGAATCATGGCTGCAGTAAAAGGTATATTATCTATTGCAGCAGACATAATAGCCGCAACCCACATTAATACGATGCAAGTCATCATAAAGTTTTCCTGAATAACTTCACCTGTTACCGGGTCAATTAAGAATGGAACAATAAATGCTCCGAGATATTCAAGAAATTTACTTCCTTCTACACCGCCAACAAGCATGAACAGAGCAACAAAAAACATAAGCAAAGGTATTTCATGAGTCATGTTCTTCATGACATCTTCAAATTCAATTTCTTTAGCTAGAATAGTTAAAAGAATTAAGCCTGTGCCTGCAACCATCCACGGTTCCCAATGTATGGTGTTATGGATGATAAAGAGAATTACCATTAGTCCTAAAATTGAAACTGCCTTATTCCATAGACTTTTATCTTTATAAGGAACTGAATCTTCAAACTTACCCTCAGGTACAATCGCTAGCTCTTCTTTGAATAAATATCTCATGAAGAAAAGTGTTGCTAACCAGGCCACAAAAACGATTGGAAACATTTTGTAAGCAAATGGCATAAATGCGATATCAAATGCCGAACCAATCATTAAATTTGGAGGATCACCTACTAATGTAGCTACACCTCCAGTGTCTGATAATAATGCTGCTGCCATTAAATAAGGAATAGCACTCACTCTCATTTTTTGACATATCAATACAATTAATGGACCAAAAATAACTACTGTTGTGACGTTGTCTAATAATAAAGAAATAACAGTTACCGCTGTTCCCAGAAGGACAAGGAGCATAAATTGCCTGCCTTTAGCTATCTTTCCTATGTTAGCTGCAAGCACTTCAAATCCTCCTGTATTTATCATAATTGAAACAACCGCCATCATCGAGCCAAGAAGGAATACAACATTCCAATCCACTGCTTCAAATGCCTCTTCAGGAGAGTAGAAACCATATGCTTGTCCTACCACGAGCATTACAGCAGCTCCCGCCATCGCTACTTTTACTCTATGAAAACCATGAAGAGTTTCAGTAAATATAAGGATAAAACTAGCAGCCAATATAATTCCAGAAACTAACATTCCTTGATCCATTGCTATCGTTTCCATACTTACCTCAGTTTGATTATTCTATTTTAAACTATAGCTATATAGCTTAAACTTAAAAAATGATTCCTGTTAATAATAATTTAGTATTTACTCCAGAAAATATCAATACATCTTCGGAATCAGCTATAACAATTATTTTAAGAGATCAAGAGTTCTTAACATCCAAAACCTCAGAATTTCTATTATTTGAAGAAGATGATCTTAAGTGGTCTGAAATGGAAATGGTTAATAAACAATTTATAGGTTACTTAAATGATAAGCCCTGCTTTTTATCGGAATTAACTAATGAAAGTAAGCTAGATGAAGACTTATTATTAACTCCATTAAGAAATTTATTAGGAAGGATACCGGATTCATTATTTACCATTTGTTCGAGATCACTGCAGCTTAGCGAATGGATTAGAAATAATAGATTTTGTGGGTCTTGTGGTTCTAAAATGAATAAACATGAAACCGAAAGGGCAATGTCCTGTGAATGTAATAATTTACTTGTTTATCCAAGGATTTCACCTTGCATAATTGTACTTGTAACGAAAGGGGATCAATTGTTGTTAGCTCATAATAAGAACTTCCCAGGCACTTTCTACAGCACTCTTGCTGGTTTTATAGAAGCAGGTGAGTCAGCTGAGTCTGCAATTCATAGAGAAATATTTGAAGAGGTAAAAGTTAATGTTAAAAATATTGAATACTTTGGAAGTCAATCCTGGCCTTTTCCCAGTCAATTAATGCTAGGTTTTCACGCTGAATACTTAGATGGAGACATAACTCCTGATGGAGAGGAGATAGATTTAGCTGACTGGTTTCATTACAAAGATTTACCTCAAGTGCCAACAGGAAATATATCTATTTCAGGCCAATTAATAGAAAGTTATATAGAGAAGCTTAAGAGTTAAGATTTATTTCTAGGATCATTGGAAGCTCGTCCCCAGTCTTTAGCACTTTTTAAGGGCTTAATTTCTTCAACTTTTGATACTTCTTCTGGCTTTTGAACTACTTCTTTCGGTTCTTCCTTTTTAGTCTTCTTAGGTTTTTCGTCAAGCTTAGGTTCAACTCTTTTTGTATTTACTTGTTTTTCATCCTTATCAGATAAAGAATTATCTTTCTTAATTTTCTCATCACTTATTTTATTAGTTTCTTTAACTTCTTTATTAGGTGCTTTACGTTGAGGCCTCTTTTTTGCCTCATCTTTTTTCTTAATATCCTTCTTATCGTTAACCTTTTGTTTAGGCTTGTTCGGAGTGCTCTTATCATTAGCCTGCTTTCTAGGCTTGTTTGGAGTGCTCTTATCATTAGCCTGCTTTCTAGGTTGATTATTGTTTCTTTTATTGTTGCTTTGCCTTCTTCTTTGTTTAGAAGGTTTCTTCTTAGATTTAATGTCCTCTTTATCTTTCGGTTCAACTAAAGCTTTAAATATTTTCTTTATAAAATTATCACCTTTCTTTTTTGGTTTATTAGGAGGCGTAAGGTTTACGGCTGGTTTTTCAAATTTTGGTTTTTTATAGCTTAAATCTGGGTTTTCATTACTTCCTATTTCGCTTTGAATTTCATAACTAACATGGTCTTGATTTTTCTTATCATCTTTCTTAAGTCTATTTACCTCAAACCTATTGTCAGATCTTGTCGGGTCAGACACAACCACGACTCTAACATCGGTTCTTTCTTCGATTTCATTTATTCTAGCTCTCCTTTCGTTTAGTAAGAAAATAGACATATCTGAAGAAACAATAGCTCTCACTTCTCCACTTTTCTTTTTACTTGCTTCTTCTTCAATAAGTCTCAAGACAGCAGTTGAAAGGCTAGCTACATCTTGAGTCCATCTTTCTTGTAGCGATGGCCTTAATCTTTGTCTAGACATCTCTAATAGACCAAATCTTGAAATTCTTCCTACCTGTACTTTTGCCCTATCAATTGAAAGAGCATTCCATAATTTATCTTCGACTGCTCTTTTATTTTTTAATGAAAGCATATCTATAAAATCAATAACAATTAATCCACCAATATCTCTGAGTCGAAGTTGTTTACCAATTTCTGTAGCCGCTTCTAAATTTGTATTTAAAGCAGTTTCTTCAATATCACTACCACCAGTTGCTTTAGCTGAATTTATATCTATAGCAACGAGAGCTTCTGTTTGATCAATGACTATAGAGCCGCCACTTTGCAGATCTACATCTCTTTGGTATGCCGTTTCTATTTGACTCTCAATCTGATATCTGGTGAATAAAGGTATAGCCTCGTCATAGCGTTTTATTTTTTCTTCAAAATCTGGCATTAATTTAGAAGTAAAATCGTATGCTTTTTCGTAAGCATCATCTGTATCAATTAAGACCTCTGTTATATCCTCTCTTAAAAAATCACGTAATGATCTTGAAACAAGATCGTTTTCTTTATAAATAAGAAACGGAGCTTTCCTTAACTGATTTGCTTCTTGAATGGCATCCCATAGATTTAGAAGGTAATCTAAATCCCATTTTAGCTCTTCGAACGATACTCCTTCTCCTGCTGTTCGTAAGATTGCTCCCATACCTTTTGGGACTTCAAGTTTACGCATTTTATCTCGCATTTCATCTCTGGATTTACCTTCTATACTCTTAGATATACCTCCTGATTCAGGATTATTAGGCATAAGTACTAGATAATGGCCTGGTAAAGATATAAAGGTGCTTATAGCAGCTCCTTTATTGCCCCTTTCTTCTTTTTCAACTTGAATAATTATTTCTTGACCTTGAGTCAAGCAATCATTAATTGCATTTTTACCTTGTTTTGATTTTAAAAAACTAGGCGCAAGTTCCTTTACTGGTAAAAAACCATGTTTTTCAGACCCAAAATCAATAAAAGCAGCCCCGAGGCTTTGCTCTATTCTTGATACCCTAGCTTTATAAATATTAGATTTCTTTCTTTCTTGTCCAGATTGCTCAATATCAAAATCATAAATACTTTGACCATCAATCAAAGCAACCCTCAACTCTTCTGGCTGAGTAGCGTTAATTAACATTCTCTTCATTTTTTCCCCTTTTAAGGAAAGCAGATAGCAAGCGCTGTATATATTGAATATATGTTGAAAGGTAGATGAATTATTTAAATTCTGTCGCCACACCTACGTAGCTAATGTTCTTTTAGAGCTTTACTCTATACTGCTTTTTCTATTTAAATTCTTTATGCGTCCTACTTTTTTCTTTAAAAATGCGCATTTACGAAGCTAAAATAACATAAAATCTTCCTATATTAAAGATTTACAGCTATGAAAGAGAACTTTCACCCAGTATCAACGTATAAAGTAAGCTCTGAATATGAAGGAGTTAGG
>Ga0208407_1001279_pt1 | contig 11554 bp, 9 predicted proteins | sample ETNtaG_9_FD_185775 | JGI IMG/M metagenome (GOLD analysis project Ga0208407, IMG submission 185775) | Marine microbial and viral communities from oxygen minimum zone, Eastern Pacific Ocean - ETNP201406SV69 (SPAdes) (version 2) | ecosystem: Environmental > Aquatic > Marine > Oceanic ...
TGGCTAGAGGGGTACCAATCTTAGTCCGTCCGCATGAGGCAAGAATTGAACAATTCGGGGAGGATTACCCTCTCTACTATCAAAATGAGCAAGAAGCTGAATACCTTTTGGTCAAATTAAAAGATGATAGAAACTTTAGATCGTCTATTAGAGAATATTTACTAGAACGAAGGCCCTACTATTCCAGAGAAAACGCCGAACTACGTCTACAAGTTGAAGTACTTGAATTTCTAAACATTGTTTAGCTCTATGAGTTAGCTACCCAACACAAAAATCAACCTCTGAACTATTTATGAAATTTATTTTGGCTAGAAACTTACTATGTTATAGATAAGCGCAGATAATAGTTATCCAGAAAATTAAAGGCTAAAAATATTTCTTAATTTAATGGAATGGAGGATTGAGGGAATTGTTGACCGAAAAGGAGATAGTGGCATTCCATAGGGATGGCGCGATTAAAATAGATAATGTCCTAAGTAGCGAATGGCTTGAACTCCTTGCAAAAGGATTGGACGAATGTTTCGATCAACCCGATGGATTATCTAGCGAGCTGGTGATGCAAGATCTGCACATTCGAGTAGATCAATTTCCTGCATCTCGTTCTGAGTCTCTCCGAAGATTTATCCATGATTCTCCCACAGGAAGTTTGGTGGAAGCAGCAGTCGGGACGCCAGTTAGATTTTACATGGATCAAATGTTCGTCAAACCTGCAGGAGAACTTATGGCCACTGCTTGGCATCAAGATACCTGCTATTACAACGTTGAAGGAGATGATCTCATTAGAGCTTGGATCTCTCCGGATCCGGTTCCTAGAGAAGCTAGCCTTGAGGTGGTTCGTGGTTCACATAATTGGAACATCACATATCGACCTTTAGTCGGACGAGACCCAATTGTTCCTGAAGAAACTTATCGAGCTGATTTAGTGAAAGCTCGAGAGCATGGTTTTTACGAACGGTCGGGTAAGGATTTCGCATACAGTGATGCACTACTTGATACTTCCTTGCCCGAAATTCCAAATATTGAAAACAATAGAGAATCGTTTGACATCATTGGTTGGGATTACGAACCAGGAGATGTCATTTTATTCCATGGAAACAGTATCCACGCTGCTTGTAACGCAATTACACTCCCATACCGGCGACGCGCCCATGCAATTATGTTTGCAGGGCCAAAAGTGCGCTATCGAAAACGTGTCGGTCAAGTCATCCCAGATCCGCAAGCGCTCTCAACCTACTCTCCACAAACTGGTCAACCACTTTCAGATTTTGGGGAGACCTTCCCAATCATTAATTCAAACTAAGCCTTTTTGTTAACCTAGGTTAGATCCAACCCATTTGTAGCTTCTTCGTATTGTTCCTTTGTCTCTGGGCAGGTCCAATGTGACCCATTTTGTTCTAATTTGAAACCAGCACGTCCGACCCAACCAACCTGCCTAGAAGGGTTCCCGACATGTAGTGCGTAATTGGGTACATCTCGGATAACAACTGAACCCGCGCCGATAAGTGCCCAGTCTCCAACAGTTACTCCAGCTAAAATAACCGACCGGGCTCCGATGGATGCACCGCTCCCAACTCTTACTCCTTTGGCATCCCAGTCAGTAGCTTGTTTGGGAGTTCCGTCAACTTCGACAGCTCTAGGGTAGACATCATTGGTTAGGACAACCCCGGGACCTATGAAAACTCCATCTCCGAGCTCTGCTGGATCGTAGATCAAAGCGTAATTTTGAACTTTGGTATTCTTTCCAATAATTACGCCCGGCCCGATATAAGCCCCTCTGCCTATTACACAGTTTTCCCCGATGCGTGCTCGGTCTCGTAATTGGGCGAGATGCCAAATCATAGTTCCGTCTCCGATTACGACTGAATCATCTATGTCAACTGAAGGTTCTATATGTATCGACATAATTGGATTCTAGTATGGTTTCTAGCAATGCTTCCTTAATCACCAGAGATAGTCCATGCATCATGGTTGGCTTTATTTTCACTAAGATACTTGATGATGGCTACAACACTGGGTAATCAAGAGACTGTTATTTTGGGCATTGTTAACAATGACATTACGAACGATACCAGGGTAAAACGAGTTGCTGCTAGCGCTGCCGCAGCAGGTTATACGTCACAAATTCTCGGTTTTGCACCAAATGAAAAAACTGAATCTGCTGCTATGGGTGCAGTGAAGATAGAAAGAGTAGCTGTCCCCATAGAAGTTCGAAGTTGGAAGCAACATAAACTTGTAAAGAGTGTCCGTTCAAAATCTGGAAGAACCATTCTTTTCTTCCTTCAGCCGAACTTTCTGAGACCTGTTGAAATTTTTCTGAGACGGTTAGTTGCGGCAAAGCCTTTGTCACGATTAAAGAGGAAATTTAGATATTTCGTAAACAAAGTACTTAAATGGGTAATCAAATTAGGAGTAAATGCTTCAATAGTGAACAGAGCTCTTGAAAATCGTAAATTGAGTAAGACTGTTCGGGCGACTATGCGAAAAGTAACTGCCAGAGACTTTGAAAGTCATTTTGGAGGTGAAATAGAAAGAATTAAACCAACGTTGATACATGCGCATGATTTCCACATGATTGGAGTTGCTGTTGAGGCTGCAGAAATGCTTAGGGATATGGGTCACGAGACAAAAGTTGTTTATGATGCCCACGAGCTCGTTGAAGGATTAGATCACCTTGAGAGTTCAGTGAAAAGCCATTGGTTGGCGTATGAGGAGGAGTATATTCACCGAGTTGATGGGATCGTTTGTGTCTCAAAACCTCAGGCGAAACGGTTGCAAGAACGTTACGAACTCTCTGAACAACCTTCAGTGATTCTGAACTGTCCGATACTTGAGGATGCCCCCCGAGATATTGAGACGATCAGGGATCATGTCCCTCACAATGGGAAATTGCTTGTCTACCACGGTAAGGCTTCCAGAGCTAGAGGCTTAGAGACGTTTGTCGAATCACTTGAATATCTCGATTCTGACATTCACATAGCTCTCATTGTAAATAGTGGAGATGCCTTCATTAAGGAACTGAAATCGCTTGCTGAAGCAATTGGGAAACGGATACAAGGTGCTGAGGAGCGATTGCATTTGCTCCCTTACGTAGAGGCAGCAGATCTTCCCACTTACCTCTCTACGGCAGATATAGCTGTAATACCGTTACATTCAACAGGTAATCATGAAGTGGCAATGCCTAATAAATTATTTGAAGCTATTCAGGCTAAATTACCGGTTCTTACAAGTGAAAGAAAAGCGCTCTCTGAATACGTTAAGGAGAAGAGGATAGGAATGGTTTTTGCTGATAATGATCCGAAGAAACTAGCAGAAACGACACATTCGCTAATTGAGAATCTTGGTGAATTTAAATCACGGTTTTCCGAAGAATTCTTACATGAATGTAGTTGGGATTCGCAATCGGAAATCCTTGTTAAGTTTTATGAGGGGATCTTGGGTTTGCCAGCATCGCCTATAAAGGCAATAACAGTAGAAGAGATACAGATCTGATGCGACCAGCGAATAGCGAGTTTGTGCGGACTATTAGGTCTTTCGCAAATGCCGTCATCGTTCTTGTCGGAGTTTATTTGAATTATAATTTAACGAGTTAAGATCTACTTATTCATCTCATGAGAGGTTAAATCTACATTGGAAAATACGGAAGTAGAGATGGATAAAAAGGTGCGAGTTTATGACGCGGAGTTTTCGTTACCTGATATGAAAATATACGTTTCGGAAACGAAAACTCATTTACGATTTGCTTTAGAAAAAGCCAAACTTGATCTTAAGGCAGCTAACAAAAATACTTGGCTTGGTCAATTATGGAATGTGATGAATCCGTTACTGCTCTCTCTGGTTTACTGGCTTTTACTTGTTGTGATTGTAGGTAATGGAGGTAGCATTTTTGCTCTGGATGGTGTTCAGAGGCTAACGCAAATAGTTGGTGGACTGTTTCTTTACAGGCTGGTTAGTACTGGTTTGATGTCTGGAGCTAAATCAATCATAAGTGGAGGGGCGTTTGTTCTTAACACTAGACTTCCGCGTTTAATTCTCCCACTTGCTGCAGTAATCTCTTCGTTTCTTTCTTTCCTGCCGAGCATGTTGTTATATGTTCTTTTTCATATAGTTTCAAGGAATCCTATAGTTCCGGAATTGCTTTGGACCATCCCAGTAACGGCGATTCTTCTTCTCCTTACAACCGGTTTGGCTATGCTTACTGCAACTGGAAATGTGTATTTCAGGGATATCGCTTCATTTCTACCGTACGTGACTCGAATCTGGTTGTATTTAACACCAATTCTCTATCTTTATAGTGAAATGCCTAGCTCTGTTGAATGGATGATCTATGCGAATCCCCTTGGCGCAATATTTGTTACTTGGCAGCAGGTAATTTTTGAAGGTGTGACTCCAGATATAGCGTACTTACTAACGGGACTAGCCTGGTCAATCGGGTTATTTCTAATAGGTTTTTTTATGTTTCTGCGTAAGGAGAGAGATTTTGCAATCAGAATCTAAAGATCCAGCAATAGTTATTGAGAACTTATCTGTTACTTACAGGACGATGCTTGAGAAGAGGCCAACTATGAAATCAGCTTTGCTTCGGATGGGTAGATCGAAACAAGAGGTCAAGTACATTGAAGCCCTGAAAGGATTGAACCTCACAATTGAGCGTGGTGATTTTTTGGGGATTATCGGACACAATGGGGCTGGTAAGTCAACCTTGCTCAGGACTATTGCGGGGATTCTACCTCCTTCAAATGGGCGAATATCTGTTTACGGTGACGTCACAACGCTTCTGTCAGTTGGGATAGGTTTCAACCCTGAATTGACGGGTAGAGAGAATATACGTTTAGGTGGTTTAGCTAATGGTTATTCAACGAAAGAAATAATTAGCAAGGAAGATGAAATAGCGGAATTCTCTGAATTGGGAGAATTTATCGATTACCCGATGAAAACATATTCGTCAGGAATGTATTCGCGGTTAGGTTTTTCCGTTGTTACTCACATGGACCCAGATATTTTACTTATCGATGAAGCTTTATCTGCCGGTGACGCTGCATTTCGCCAGAAAGCATCTGACCGTATACAACTGATGATGGAGAAAGCTAGCGCTATTCTTTTGGTCAGTCATGGTTTAAAGACAATTAATGATATGGCAACCAAATGTCTCTGGCTAGACCATGGTCAAATGATGGGTCTTGGGGACTGTGACGAAATCGTGGGAGCGTACACAGAGAGTGTTGGGGTAGGAGCAGCAAATATAATCTCCGAAGAGATCTGACCTTGTAAGGATTTCTACTCTTTGCATGAAGCAATCGTTTCTTGTATCGCCTTTGATAGCAGTTGATCCCTTTGATTGGCAGTCTTTAGAATGTAATCACGACCTTTAGCGCCTAAAGAATAAGCATCTTCTGGTGAATCAAGCCAATTGCAAATCGTTTTTGTAAGTGTTTCGTAAGTCCCTGTTACGCCTCCACCTGCTTCTTTAATCATGCTTTCTTGTCCAGGTATTTCTGTCGCGAGTACAGGGATGCCTACAGTCCAATATTCCCATATTTTTGTTGGTTGTGCCTTTCTGAACGCAGGTGTATCAGAAAGTAGACTTAACCCTGCTAAACATTCTCGCGCTACTTTCCAGGACTGTTCGTATGGTGTGCGTCCGTACCATACCACCCGGTCGGAGAGGCCTTTGTCTACGAGAATTTTCTCCAACATTGGGACGTTACTGGGGCCAATTAGTTTTAGATGCAATTCTGGGATGTCGTTTACAAGATCTAACATCATCTCTAGGCCTCTGCTTTCTCTTATGTCGCCAACGTAGACAAGCGTTCGTGGGTAGAGAACTTGCGCAGGGTCAGGTAGATCCTTAGGGTTCGGGCGGTTTGTAATCACATAATCAGCTTCTGGGCAGATTTGTTTGTCAGCAGTAAGAACAGTGTCTGAAAACCTTGTTCGAACGAATGACAAAACTTTGGTTAATAATTTTATTAAAGGAATCATCCAAGTTTTTGCCCAAGAGCGATCGAACCGGACCATTTCGTAGTTCTCGTGTACATCAGAGATAACGGGTAGTTTTTTTCGTAACAAGATCGGTAGTACAAGTTGCAATTCTGGATCGGGCAAGATCACACTCTTGGGATTATGTTGTTTGATAATTCTGAAAGCTAGAAATGGGCCTGAAATAAATCGCATTAACCGATTTGAAAAATGAATTGTCTTAATTTCGGCTGATAAACCACTGCGTGTAAGTGAATTCTTATGCCGTATTAGTCGACCATCTTCGTGATGGTGTCCACTAGAAACGATAAGAACATCAAGATTATTCACTTACCTAGAATAGTAGCAATACTTATTTAGCTTAGGAAACAGTTATAAACAAACGCTGGTCAGAATGGTTACTCTGAGTAGTAGTAGATGGCTCCTGCGTTGGTGGTTCCCGAGATCGCAGTTCCTGGTGCACCAATAACTAGCTCATGGCCCATAAACCCAATAGCGGTTCCGAATTCTGCGTTGGTTTCCGCGTCGCCGGTGAAGACATCTTGGTCAACGTGCAGCATTTCATTACCTGATGTTGTTACCCCGTTTGCGGTGCCGTAAAGGATGTGTGCTAGCCCAGCGTTATTGTGACCGGAGATGGTTTCACCAGGAACGCCGATGATTAGATCAAGGTAATTGTCACCGTTGAGATCGCCAAGAGCGAGCGCAGCCCCGAAATCATCGCCGTCCTGTGCGAGTTCGTTGATGCCGCTACTATTCTGGTTGAAGAATTCATCTCCGGATCTGGATAAACCGTTCGCAGCACCGTAGAGGATGTTGACTGAGCCGACCTCACCGCAAATAGATGATATGCGGGCCCGGCAGTAATAGTTGTAATGATCGTTCGGAGCGCCAACCACGACATCCGCAAACCCGTCAGCGTTAATATCGCCGATCACGATCGCATCTCCGAACCGGTCACCGACCTCGGAACGGCCAGCGATCCCACTCGAGTTCTGAGCGAAGTAATGATCGTCCGTGGTCGTCACACCATCAGCGGACCCGTACAAGACATTGATCGCACCCACCTGACCACACGAATACCTCCAACAGTAATAGTTACTCGGTCTGTAATACTCCTGCGGTGAACCAACGACCACATCATCGTACCCGTCGCCATTAATGTCACCGACCGCGACAGCGGCACCGAACTTATCATCAATATGGGCGATGCCCGCGACACGACTCGTGTTCTGACCGAAATAATGGTCATCCCAGCCACTCAACCCATTCGGAGCCCCGTACAGCACATTGATCGCACCCACAGAACCACACGCTTCCGGACCACGGTAATTACAGAACCGGTCATTGGGGTAGTAGTACTCGCCGGGAACGCCGATAACCAAATCGTCATACCCGTCAGCGTTCATATCACCGACCGCTAACGCCGAACCGAACCGGTCATCAGCATGGGCGATACCAGCTATCCAATTCGTATCCTGATGAATCTCTTGGATACTAGGGAAACCATCAGCGCCACCATAGGCAACGGTGATACTTCCCGCATCAACGATCCCATTCACATCCTCACCAGGAGAACCAACAATCAAATCATCAAAACCATCACCATTAAAATCACCAGCAACAACCGCGGCACCAAACTCATCACCAGACTCAGGGAAATCAGGCCACCCAGCCTCACCCTGATAGAAAGCGTTATTATCACTCACTCCACCCGATCCACCATAAATAGTGTGAATAAGTCCAGCATTTGAGTGTCCACTAATGCTTTCACCAGAAGCGCCGATAACAAAATCTGTTGCTTGGTCCCCATTAAAGTCAGCTTCGAAGAAAGATGATCCGAACCTATCGTTTGTTTCTGCTCCGATCCATCCAGATGGTAAGAAGTTGGCGTAATCCTGATGAATTCTTTTATCAGAAAGGGCAAAATTAGGGAAGAAATAGAGAGTTGAGAGTATTTGTTCTGTTCTCGGCCTATCTTCATCAGATAATCCGTTGTTAACGAGATACATGAATGAGTCACCCTCGGTCGTAACCGTTCCGGTTGAACCAATAATGGTGATATCAACATGGTCGGTTCGACCTGAGAGCCCACGATCACCTGAAAGTCGGATACCGGTAACAGTGCCAATTGAGCCTAGAGATGAATCAGCAACCCATCTTCCAAGTTCTTCTCCGGTGTAATTTCGTGTCCAAGTAGCGTATGGATTACCAATATGGTCAAAAGAATCTTCTTGAGCAGGAAGATATGAAATATCGGTACAGGGGTGGTTGGAGGTAGAGCAGTATACGTATGCACCTGCCGCGGTATAACCTCCATTTGAGGAACCATAATATGCAGTGATAGGTGAATTATTTACTAGAAGAACAGTGTCGTTTGTGGCGTCTACTGCAGCTTGCCACTTGCTAGAATACGACCCAGTTTCGTTTGAGTAACCCGTATAGTGCTGATCGTTAACTGTTGAATAAAGATCCCATGGTACGGTCCATGATCCATTAGAACGCCTGCTTTCAATCCTCTGATAAGCATAAGTTCTTCCGGCTATTGCCTGTGCTTCAAGCGCAGCATCTGGCCAGCTAGCTGGTACTTCTGCTAGGCCATACAGATACTTATCCATAGGGAGATTTTCTAGCATCACGTAAATACCGCCGCCGTCATGTTGTCGTTCCCGGAAGGTTAAAGATCCCCATTGGTAACTATTCCCTGATGTCCCGATATCTGTGAATTGGGAGTAAACGTCTGTAGAAACTGGCTCTCCTTCAACAAGGTCAATTGATATAGGGTCAGCGTCACAATGCTGAATGGTCACTCCTTCGTCATCTTCCGTGCAGAGATCATCCCCATTGTTTGTGATAATGGTGAAGGCATTGGCGCCATATTCAACAGTTAGTGTCTCCGCTCCAGCAAGAGAAGCAAAAATGTTTCCACTGCTATCCTTGAGATCAATGGCACCTGATGTTGTAACAGTAGCCCCAAGCCCACTGAAAATATGTACTTTTAAATCTTGTGGCAGAGTAGTGGTGGTCACAGCAGCAGACGGATAGTAAAAGTTAAGAATTTGTGTAGAGGTTTGATCCCCTCCACCTAATTCGGTTGGCAATGCTCGACCGTAAGCTCCGTATTGGCTCATTCCAACGCCGTGCCCCCAACCTTGGCCCTCAATTGTAATGATTAGTTCATTATCAGCGTGAGCGGGGATAATGCCCATAGTGAGCAAGCTCAAGATGGAAATAAGTGTTGCGAGGCGAAGTCTCATTTGATTAGGTTCTCTCCAGATATAGAATCTTTAATAATTTAGTTTTCCGCCTACAACCATGATTCCTCATCTGCAATGCAAGGTCAAGGATTGAACGCAAAACCTTAGTAATTCTAATTGAGACTGGTTAAGGCATTTACGATCTTTTCAGATGCGGTGCCATCTCCGTATGGTTGGGATTTTTCTTTTGAGGGGGCTTGCCGCAAAGCAACATCAATTAACCCATCTAGATCTGGAAGCAGAATATTCCAACCGTCTTCAAGAGTTTCTATCCACTCGGTTTCACCTCTAATAGTTGTGCATGGCTTATCTAGGAGAAAAGCCTCTTTTTGTAAGCCTCCTGAATCAGTGATAATTGAGCGAGCATTTTGGACTGTTTGGATAAGGTTTCGGTACGAGAGCGGATTGATGCTGTGAAGATTTCCAGTTGTTAGTTCAATACCGAAAGATGAGCAACGGTTCGTAAGTCTTGGGTGGGCTGGAATTACTACAGGTATAGAGCTTGAACTTAACGCAGCAACAATTGACTGTAGTCTTTCTTTGGAATCTGTATTCTCTGCTCTGTGGATTGTCGCAAGAATAAAATCTTTAGGAAATTTTAGCTCAGGACCTATTCCGTTAAAGGGGCTTTCTAAGGTCTTTAGGACGAAAAGTAGACTATCTACCATTACATCGCCGACTAACACGGAGTTCTCAGCAAGTCCTTCACTGGAGAGTTGAGCCATAGCCGTAGTCGTGGGTGCAAGAAGAAGATCGGAGCAATGATCGGTGATTATGCGGTTTATTTCTTCAGGCATTGATTTATTGAAAGAACGAAGCCCAGCTTCGACATGGGCCATGGGGATCTTTAGTTTCGAAGCCGCTAATGCCGCGGCTAATGTTGAATTTGTATCACCGTAGGTTAATACCCAATCTGGCTTGGAATCTATAAAATATTTTTCTAAACCTTCTAGCATTCTTGCGGTTTGTTCGCCGTGCAAACCGGATCCCGCTCCCAAATTAACATCGGGTAAGGGTATTTCTAATTCATCAAAAAAACTTTTGACATTATGTCGTCATAGTGTTGGCCGGTATGAACTATTAGATGGTGTAAACCATTTTTAGTAATGGACCGATGCACTGGAGCTAATTTAACGAATTGTGGTCGTGCACCAACCACGCTTAAGATTTTCATTTAACCCTTGACCCTAATCTGATGACAGGGATAGGGCTGATTTGCTCGTCATTTAAGATTCTTCTCCCATCATAAATTATCTCTGCCCCAGGAAGATCAGTTGGTGAGAGAGTGGTGTACAAATCATGGTCGGCTTGAATAATAGCGGCATCACAAGGATCACCAAGTTCGAATCTGGTGAAATCAAATTCAGCAAGTTCTTCTTTGGAATATAAGGGGTCATGCACTAGAGGTATTCCACCGAAGTTTTCTATTTCTTCTACTAAGGCAAAGACACCTGAAAAAGCAGTTTCCTTAACATTGCCTCGGTAAGCTGCCCCTAAAATCGCAACTCTTCTACCTTTAATGCCATCGGCAAGCACCTGATTTAGGACAATAACTGCTTTGCGCGGCATTGATTCGTTTACAGTGATTGAGGCTGCAGGTATTGAAGCATCATGATGTGTTGATAAGTAAAATTTTGGGTAAACGGGTATGCAATGTCCGCCGACAGCTATTCCAGGCTGATGAACATGGCTGAAAGGCTGGCTATTAGATGCTTCAATTACTGGGGCTATATCTATTCCGATAGATTCAGCATGAAGGGCAAATTCATTAGCAAGAGCAATATTTACATTTCGATAAGTTGTTTCAACTAGTTTCGCCATTTCAGCTGCTTCGGCACTTCCGAGGTCCCAGACTCCATTTGGGCGGTCAAGGTCAGCGCGTTCATCAAAATCTAATACTCTTTTGTAGAAATTAATTGCTTCTTTAGTTGAATTCGTGTCTAAACCGCCTACAAGTTTTGGATATTTACGAAGGTCAGCAAAGATCCTCCCGCTAAAAACACGTTCTGGGCTGTAAGCGATAAAAATCTGATCGCCACATTTCATGCCTGATTCTTTCTGAATGCTCTCAGCGAACCGGTTGCGCGTAGTCCCTATCGGCAGCGTCGTTTCATAACAGACAAGAGCGCCAGGTTGGATTCCTCTTGCAAGAGCTAATGTGGCTGAATCGATACTAGAAAAGTTTGGACTAGCGTTTTCATCAACAATAACAGGAACAACTACGATCACTGTCTCTGATTGGCTGACTGCTGCAGTGGTATCCGTCGTTGCAGAAAGGGTTCCTTCTCCGATGACTTCTAATAGGAATGTGTCAAGGTTAT
>Ga0208407_1001288_pt1 | contig 11513 bp, 15 predicted proteins | sample ETNtaG_9_FD_185775 | JGI IMG/M metagenome (GOLD analysis project Ga0208407, IMG submission 185775) | Marine microbial and viral communities from oxygen minimum zone, Eastern Pacific Ocean - ETNP201406SV69 (SPAdes) (version 2) | ecosystem: Environmental > Aquatic > Marine > Oceanic ...
TCTTTAAAGAAAGTTAGTGGTGATGAAGCATATTGGCAGGAGCTTAATGTGGATGATAAATTTTTCGATGACCTTGCGATTAAAAAAATGAAGTTTGATCATATACTATCTAAGTTTGATACAAAAACTTTAAAAAATGGTAGAGTTACTATTAAATCTCAGGACACAAGGTTTGTTGTTAAAGAAGGACAGAATGAGTATGATTTTCAAATAAAATCTAACAATAGTAGTGAGCAAGGTAATCTTAAATATGAACCAACTGATAAAGGTGCTACTGCTGCTAGATTAGGTAAAGCAACTGCTGCATATGTTGAAGGTTTACTGGTGGGTTATGGCATAACAGATTTTAAAAAGAGTTGGAGTGATTATCCACAAGATGTGGATACCTTTATTGCCAGAGGAGATGAGTTTAAGGCATATTTAAAAATTATGTTTAATCATTCCTTATTTAAAACAGATTTGACGGGAAGTACTCAGACAAAAGTAGATATAGCTTATAGTAATCTACTAACAACATTTGCAGAAGAGAACACACCATGGGTTGCTACCAGTAAGTGTATGCAAATGGCATGGAGTGCTAAGGTATTATCAGAGATAAAAGACAAAGAAATAAAGGATGCATTTGCTACTGATATTGTATTCCTTGCTAAGAAAGAAGGTCCAAAATATGGTCCATTTGCCAAGATTTATTGATGTCTAAGAATACTCACCTAGAACACTTAGAAGATAGTATCATTTTGGATGGACAAAGTGGTGCGAAGGATGCGTTTATCTTTTTAGATGATCTTGCTAGGTCTTTTAGTGGTAAATCAACTAGTAATTTTACAGTTACTACCAAATGGGATGGTGCTCCTGCTGTATTTTGTGGATTGTATCCAGGATCAAAGTCTTTCTTCGTTGGTACTAAGTCAGTCTTTAACGTACAGTCAAAAATAAATTTCACACCTGATGATGTTAAAAGAAATCATGGTCATGCACCTGGATTGGTAGAGAAATTAGAAGCATCTTTGACATACTTACCATCGTTAGGTATTAAAGGTATAGCACAGGGGGATCTTCTATTCACTAATGATAAAAAAACTGAGATAATTGATGGTGTAAGACATATTACTTTTAAACCCAACACTATCACATATGCTATACCAGAAGGTGATGAATTATATGATAAAGCTAAGAAGGCAAAGTTGGGTATAGTATTTCATACATCATATACTGGTACTACTATTAGTAGTATGAATGCTAGCTTTGGATATGATGTATCTAAATTGAATGAGTCTAGTGATGTATTAGTTCTTAGCGCAGAAATAGGATCTCTTGGTAAGAATGTTTTATTAACTGAAGTAGAAAAGAATAAGTTGATTCGATTGAAACAGAACTCTAACAGATTACTTAGTGGTGCGGGATCTTTTTTAGATTTACTTGCATCACAGATAGAAGCAAATGATCAGTTAACTGTAGGACCAAGACTGAAGATATTTTTTAACAAGTATGTTAGAGAGGGTAGATCTGTTCCATCTGCTAACATATTTGTCAAAGAATTTACTAGTTATTTTGAGACAGAATTAAAGAAAGCAGCAGATAAGGTTAAGACACCAAAAGCAAAAGCAACTAAGTTAGCGAAGTTGTATGCTGGAGTTCAAATTATAGAAGATAATATAAGTGCTTTGAAGAATACAGCTGAGTTGTATAAGGTATTACAATCAGCAAAAGAAATGTTTATTACTAAGTTGGAGACAGGAGAAAGGATAGGAACCTATCTTAGAACTGAAGATGGTTTAGAAGCTACATCACCAGAGGGTTATGTTGCTATTAAAATGGGGCATGGTGCTACTAAGTTGGTTAAAAGGTTGAATTTCAGTCAGGCTAACTTCAAGAAAGATACCTTACCAACAAAGGATTGGGTGAGTGGTAATGGATCGTAAACGTATCGTCTTTACTTTTGGTAGATTTAATCCACCAACTACAGGACATGAGAAACTTATAGAAGCTGTTGCTAAACAAGCAGGTAAGGATGATTATATTATAGTACCAACTAGGTCTTTTGATAAAAAGAAGAACCCTTTGGATATTGATACTAAAGTGTTCTGGATGAAGAAGATGTTTCCTGATCATGCCGATAAAATTATAACTTCTAAAGATCTTAATGTTATTATTAAAGTGATGCAGTCTTTTCAGGGAACACCTCCTGATGGTTATACTGATGTGTGTATGGTTGTTGGATCAGATAGAGTGAGTGGATTTACTACATTATTAAATAAATATAACATGGACATCAATGATACCGATAAGGTGGTAGAATATGCTTTTACTGATATAGAGGTTAAGTCTGCTGGTGAAAGAGATCCTGATAACGACGATGATACTTCTGGTATGTCTGCTAGTAAGATGAGAGATTATGCTAAGAATCTTAATGCTGAAAAGTTTGTCAATGCTCTTAAGGGTTTATTAGATCCTGCTGATGCACTGTCATTAATGACTGCGGTACGAAAGGGGATGGGTTTATGAAGGATTTTAAGAAATTACGTGAACAAGCTTTGCGTCAACAGCATCGTAAGTCTGAAACTTTTGCAGAAGGTGATGATATAATGAATGCTAAGACAGGAAAAAAAGCAACTATCCATAGGTTAGGTGTTAACTATGCTATATGTGTCACTGAGCAAGGAGAAATGTTCCGTGAATGGATTAAGAACATTAGAGCTATAAATAGAAATTGATAAGTAATAAAATGACGATGAAGTATCAAGATCCTGTTAATACTGTCCAGTTTAAGGATGAGTATGCAAAGAATTTGATGAAGATGTATGAAAATTGGATGGATGGAGACACCTTCCAAGGAACTGAGATGCCTGATCTTCATGAAGCACCCTTCGATGGAATGGATCCTCAGTCACATGGTGCTGAGATAGAAGATGTTACAAAGAAGAAGAAAGCAACCAAGAAAGTTAATCCACTTGGATCACATGAGACTGCACCTCAACCTACAGTAGAAGAAGAAATAGAATCTGCTGAAGAGTATGAGATTAATGGCAAGAAGGTGGTCATAGAGAAGGTTAAAGGTAAAGGTTGGAGATATAAAAAAGTTGCTGCATAATACTATATGAATTATAATGATGCTGGTGTTAACGTTGAAGCGGGAAACGCCTTTGTGAACAAGATAAAAGAGAAAGCTCCTGCTATCGGGGGTTTTAATGGTATGTTTAAGGTTCCTCGTGGATATGAGGAACCTATTTTAGTATCTGGCACTGATGGTGTAGGAACTAAGATTAATATTTCTAGGGTTGCTAATGATTATACGACCATAGGTATTGATCTCGTTGCCATGTGTGTCAATGATGTGATTTGTTGTGGTGCTAAACCATTATACTTCTTGGATTATATTGCTTGTAAGAAGTTAGATGATAGATTGGATCAGATAATTGAAGGTGTTATAAAAGGATGTGAGATAGCAGGTATAGAACTATTAGGTGGAGAGACTGCTGAACATGGTAGGTTTGCTAGTGATATTGACCTTGCTGGATTTTGTACTGGTGTTGTAGAGAAGAGTGAGGTAGTTGATGGTAGCCTTATTAAACCAGGTGATAAGGTTATTGGTGTAGAGAGTAGTGGATTGCATAGTAATGGGTATAGTTTGATCAATGATATGTTATGGAGACATAAAATTTCTTGGAGTGACAGTCATATAGGAGAAGGTACACCAGAACTTCTTACACCAACTACAATCTATGCTCCAATGGTTGAGAAACTATTAGATGAGGTTCCTATCTTAGGTATGTCACATATCACAGGTGGTGGTATACCAGGAAATTTACCAAGATGTTTGCCCGAAGGGTTAACAGCACATGTTGATTGGAACTCATGGAAACTTCCAGATATCTTTAGTAAGATTATGCTTGCAGGTGAGATACCAGAAGAGGAGATGAAGAGAGTATATAATATGGGTATAGGATATTGTTTAGTTGTACCAGATGAAGTGGTAGATGATACTATTGCTATGATTGATCATAAATCATGGCTGATTGGAGAGATTACTAAATAATACGGAGACCTGCGTTCTATTATGAAATCATACACAGAGTTTTTAGAGGAATCTAAGAAGAAAAGTAAAGAGAAGAAAGCAAAGCGCAAGCCCACTGTGGAAATTATGCCAACCATCAGAGATGGAGAGAAGGGCAAAGATTCTATGGTAACTAGACCAGATAATAATTCAGCAACAGGATCGTAAGAATGCCAGCTAGGATAGAGATACCACATGATGATTGGTTTGTAGACAAAAACAGATTAACTATTGATATAAAAGACCCACCAGAACCAGAAGAGATAACAATACATGAAAAGATGTATCGCATTGCTACAGCAAGTGGTACTAGCACAATAGGCGGATCCGAGTCCGTGCATAAATAATATTTACTTAAATGAGATAAATCATGATTAATTTTTTAATGCCCATTGCTATCAGCATCATTAACAAGGCTGTTGATAGAATACCTGATGACCTTGACTCTGTTATCAAAGACTTTCTAATTAAGTTGCTTAAGAAGGCAGCAGCAAAAACTGGGAACAAAGTAGACGACGAATTAGTTGCAGCTTTGGGAAAGGCATTGCTTGAAAGCTAGAAACCTTTGTCATATAAATAAAACTTAGAACTATACCTGTTTATTAGAGGAAAACGATGGCTGTTTTTGGAACTACGGATGCTGCGGCATTCTCAAATGCTGTAGCAGTAACACAAAACGACGCTACAGTCACAAAGAACGCTGCTGACACCGTAGTCGGCGGCGATGTACTTGAAATTAGTGGAGTTAATTACATTGTAAAAAGTGTAACTAGCACAACAAGTATTGAATTACATAAAGTATATGCAGGGAGTACTAATAATACTCTTGCAGGTTCTAGTGTAATTAAGCGTACTCCTCCAAAAGCAGTCGCTGAATTCGTTATACTAGGTGGTGACTCTAATAGTTATGATCTAGTTTTCGCAGATGCGACTGAGGCAAGCATTGCTTCTAACAAAACTCGCGGAATCAACGGACCTGGTTGGTGGCAGTATCGCACTTTCACTGATCATCAAGGTGATACTCGTCATAAGGCAGAATGTATAGCATCTGTATCAGTTGCTTCTAGTGTATCTGGTGACGTTGCCTCTGAGACAACAGCAGCAGACGTACTTGAGACAATCACAATTGGCACTCAACCTGCCAACTCCACATCCTCTAGTGGTGGTGGAACATTTGCGGTTGCAGCAACAAGAGATCAATCTGGTACTATCACTTACAAGTGGCAGCGTCAGACAGCATCTGGTAAGCGTTGGGTTGATGTCGCTGGTGGTGCTGGTGGACTTGACACAGGTATTACATATACTAACTTTACAACAGCAACACTTACGTATGCAGCGTTAGGTGGAACAACACTTAATGGATACAAGTATCGTTGTGTGGTTAATACCAGCAAGGGTGCTACTACTGTATATACAAACGGTGCAGCAACACTTACCTTTGGTAGCTAATGACCCGTGAATATACGTGAACTGGACCATGAAACATGGTTATTCTTTGCAATTCAAAATTATAACAACCCATCATCAGTAACGTACTCAGACTTTGAAGAAGACTTAAAGCGATTTAAGTATATTAAAAGACTCTTGAGACGTTATAAGATGACGAATGAGTTGAAAGCACATCTCATTCTAAATCATATCATAGTATTGTATAATGTATTTGGTGACGCAGCAACTCCGCTGCTCTTCTATAAGGTTGAAGCAACATATTGGTCTGTAATCAAGGCATTTATGTTGTTTCTAAATAGATTACCACTCGAACTTAATAAGGAAGTTGATGAAGAATGTCTAAAACAATTGAATCTAATATAAAAGAGGAGATTAACGCTGCTGGAGACGGCAGCGGACTAGCATTGCCGCCAGCTTTTGTTGTAGTTCAACCCAGAGTCCACCGTCGTATGAAAAAGAACAACGGCGACAATGTGGATGGTCGCACCTCTGGTGCTAAAGCTCTCTTTACCCGTATACAGAAAAGAAAAATGAAAGAACAAGTTGAAGAAAAAATAATTCCTGAAGCTGTTGCATCTGACACCGAGAGAGCACAGAAACAGATCCAACAACGCAAGAAGTTGGGACGTTCCAAAGAGCTTCAGAAGAAGCGTAAGGAAGCAAAAGAAAAAATGCAGAGTAAGACTAAGGAAATGGATATCCTTATGAAGGCTCGCATGTCAGACTTTAAAAAGAAAGCATCTGACCAAACAAAGAAATTAAAAAGAGATCATGTAGAACCAACAGGTGATAATATTATGGAAGTGACACAAAATGATGTAGTGAAGGTTGCACTTGATGTAGCAACATCCGAACTAAATTCTGGTAACGATCAGACCTTTGCTAAGATACAATTCAGCGATGGTGTTACACAAAATTTAGATAACTATTCAGCAAAAAGGATTGCTGCTTGTTATGGACAGTTAGATGATACTCATAAGCAACAGTTCCAGTACATGCTGAACAAAGATGCTACTACGTATCAGTCTGCACTAGATTTTGCTGTACGTAACGCTTAAAAACTTGTGGCTGAGAGTATTAACGCTGCTATAATAGAGCGGCTAGAAAAAGTTGTTAGTACTCTTCAGGATAATTCCACGAAGATGGGACAGTTACTTGCTGTCCACAATGAGAAATTAGATAAACAGGATAAAATTGATGACATTCTATTTGAAAAGATAGAGAGTCTACATCGTGCTGTGGACAGGGAAACAGATGCAATTAAACGAGGGTGCGAACGTGATATACGTAAGGTGGATGTCCGTCTTCAGGTCATGGAGAAGAAAATGTGGTCTATTTTTGGTGCTCTTGCTGTTATATCTTTCCTCGTTAGTCCAATCGGACAAAAGATAGTAGGTCCAATTATAAATCCGTCACCCACTTCCTTGACAAATGCTACACCTTCTCCTATGATGATGTAGTTCGTTGGTTAGTATGCATGTCATACATTGACGGTAACTACATCAATAGGTTATCATCAAGACTCTTGCTTTTCAAGCAGAGCAGAAAAAACGTATACAACTTTCGTTGTCCTTACTGTGGAGACTCACAGAAAAAGAAGAATAAGGCACGGGGTTATCTATTTGAGATGAAGAGTGGGTACGTATTCAAGTGTCACAATTGTGGTCTTGGTAGGACGTTCTCAAACTTTCTTAAGGATCAAGATACTTATCTCTATGATGAATACATCATGGAGAAATTTTCGCATGGGCAGACAGGTAAGGGTACTACTACAAAGAATCCTGACTTTAACTTTAAAGCTCCAGTATTTAATAAATCTGACGTTGATCTTGAAAAAATCTCTGAGCTAAATACATCACATCCAGCGAGAGAATATCTTGAGAAACGAGGGATCAAAGACCTAGAATATTTCTACTATTGTCCCAAGTTTAAAGCTTGGACTAACAAGCAGAAAAAAACCTTTGACAGTTTAAGACAAGATAGTTCACGGATAATAATTCCTTTCAGGGATAAAGATGGCAAACTCTTCGGATATCAAGGCAGATCGCTAGCCCCTACGGCACGTATGAGATACATTACGATAATGCTTGATGAGGATAAGCCCAAAATCTTTGGACTTGATCGTATTGACACGTCTAAAACAATTTACATTATGGAGGGACCATTTGATGCCACGTTTATCACCAATTCCGTTGCGATGGCTGGGTCTGATATTGATACTAGGACGTTTGGTTGGGGCGATAGTGTTTGGGTTTATGATAATGAACCACGTAACAGAGAAATCGTCAACAGAATCTCAAAGTCAGTTGACAGAGGAGATAAGGTCGTGATATGGCCTAAGAATATACAGCAAAAGGACATAAACGACATGCACCTTGCTGGACATGATGTGCAAAAGGTGGTAGAATCTAATGTATATCAAAAATTAGAAGCAAATTTAAAATTAAACGACTGGAAAAAAGTATGACAAATGGTACTGACACCAAAGTAAAGAAGAGGAATGGTTCGATTGAACTGTTAAACCTGGATAAGGTTCATAAGATGACAGAAGAAGCTTGTGAAGGTCTGGGAAGCGGTGTGAGTGCCTCTCAGATAGAAATGAATTCAGGTCTTCAATTCTTTGATGGAATATCTACTTCTGATATTCAAGAGATTCTTATTAGATCCGCTAGTGATCTGATAGATATAGACCATCCTAACTATCAGTTTGCTGCTGCTAGATTGCTCCTATTTTCTCTTAGAAAGCAGGTGTTTGGGTCTGAATGGGTCAAAGGTCATCCACATATATTAGACCACGCAGAGAAGTGTGTAGAGCGTGGTATATATGACGGAGAGATTCTTGGTAAATATACTACAGAGGAGTGGGATAAGATTAATTCTTGGATTGATCATTCTCGTGATTTTTTATTCACATATGCTGGTCTACGTCAGGTAGCAGATAAGTATCTGGTACAGGATAGAAGCAGTGGAAAGGTATATGAGACACCGCAGTACATGTATATCATGATTGCTGCCACACTATTCAGAAACTACGATGGAGGAAAACGACTCGATTATGTCAGAAGATACTACGACGCAATCAGCAAGCACAGAATCAACATCCCAACACCAATCATGGCAGGGGTGCGAACTCCCTTACGACAATTTGCATCCTGTGTTCTCGTTGATGTTGATGACACGATTGACAGCATTTTCAGCAGTGACATGGCTATTGGTTACTACGTTAGCCAAAGGGCGGGAATTGGTATCAACGCAGGTAGAATCAGGGGTATCAACAGCAAAATCAGAGGCGGCGAAGTTCAACACACGGGTGTCGTCCCGTTTCTCAAGAAATTTGAAGCGACTGTCAGATGTTGCACTCAAAATGGCATCAGAGGTGGAAGCGCAACAGTCCACTTCCCCATCTGGCATCAAGAAATAGAAGACATCCTTGTCCTTAAGAACAATAAAGGTACAGAGGATAACAGGGTTAGAAAACTTGACTACAGTATACAGATTTCCAAATTATTTTATGAACGATTCATTTCTAACTCAGAGGTCTCGCTTTTTAGTCCTCATGATGTTCCAGGGCTTTATGATAGTTTTGGTACTACATCTTTTGACGATCTATACGTAAAGTATGAAGAGGATGAGACCATCCCTAGAAAGACTATTGGAGCACAAGAACTATTCTTGGATCTATTAAAGGAGAGGGCAGAGACAGGTCGTATTTACATCATGAATATTGACCACTGTAATGAGCACTCATCCTTTAAAGACAAGGTTAACATGAGTAATCTATGTCAGGAGATCACACTACCTACAGATCCTATCAATCATATCGATACTACTGATGGTGAGATAGCATTGTGTATTCTATCTGCTGTTAACATCGGTAAGATAAGAAACTTAGAGGAGATGGAAGAACTCTGTGACCTTGCAGTACGTGGATTAGAAGAGTTAATTGATTATCAAACATATCCAGTTAATGCAGCAGAGAGAAGTACTATTGCAAGACGTTCTCTTGGTGTAGGATACATTGGTTTAGCACACTACCTAGCAAAGAACGGAGTAAAGTATGACGACCCAGAAGCATGGAAACTTGTCCACGACTTGTCTGAAAGTTTCCAGTACAACTTGCTCAAGTCAAGTAACGAACTTGCAAAAGAAAAAGGGCAGTGCGAATATTTTAATCGCACCAAGTATGCAGAAGGTATCCTCCCAATCGACACTTACAAAAAAGACGTAGATGAATTGGTTGAGAATAAACTTAACTATGACTGGGAAGAACTTCGAGAAAGCATTGTTGAATTCGGTCTACGACATAGCACCTTATCTGCACAGATGCCATCCGAGTCATCTTCAGTCGTCAGTAATGCTACGAATGGCATTGAACCACCCAGAGATCTTATCTCAACGAAGAAGTCTAAGAAGGGGCCTCTCAAACAGATTGTCCCGCAGTTCGCAACCCTTAAGAATAACTATACGCTTCTTTGGGATATGCCTAGCAATACTGGGTATATTAATGTTGTTGCTGTTATGCAGAAATTCTTCGATCAAGCAATTTCTGGAAACTGGTCCTATAATCCAGAGCATTATGAGAACTCTGAAGTTCCTGTCAGTGTAATGGCACAGGACTTACTAACAACCTACAAGTATGGTTGGAAGACTTCTTACTATCAAAACACATACGATTCTAAATCTGATGTTGATGAACCATCTCATCCAATAGGGTGGCATGATGAACAGGATCCTAAAGAAGCGATCCATGATTTAATTGACGAAATATTCCAATCTGAGGAGGAGTCCTGTGACAGCTGTGCAATCTGAAATTACTGGTATGACGGTATTCAATACAAATACTGTTGATACAACTAAAGGACAAATGTTCTTTGGTCCTCCACTAGGAGTTCAACGATATGATAAGTTTAAGTATCCTATCTTTGATAAGTTGACACAGACACAGTTAGGATTCTTCTGGAGACCTGAAGAGGTATCACTTCAGAAGGATAGAGCAGACTATCAACTGTTAAATCCAGCACAGAAGCATATCTTTACAGCAAATCTCAAGTACCAGATCCTCTTGGACTCTGTACAAGGTCGTGGTCCTGGTCTTGCATTTGCACCGTACTGTTCACTACCTGAACTTGAAGGTTGTATGAATATATGGCAGACTATGGAGATGATTCATAGCAGATCATATACTCACATCATTAAGAATGTGTATGCAGATCCTTCTGATGTGTTTGATCATATCTTAGATGATGATCATATTCTTGCTCGTGCTCAGTCAGTGACTAAAGCATACGATGACTTTATTAACTATGCACAGGAGTGGGGTAATAGTAATCAGTGGAGAAGAGATTCACAAGGATCTCCATCTGTTGAATGGACACGTAAGGAATTAAAAAGATCACTTTATAAAGCAATTGCTAATGTATACATTCTGGAAGGTATTCGCTTTTATGTTAGTTTTGCATGTAGCTTTGCCTTTGGCGAGCTTAAGTTACTTGAAGGTTCGGCAAAGATCATCTCCCTTATTGCCAGAGATGAGTCACAACACATGGTTGTCTCGCAGAATATAATAAACAAGTGGAGAGAAGGTGATGATCCTGATATGATTGATATTATCAAGGAAGAGGAGGAGAATGTCTATGAGATGTTCCGTAAAGCAGTTGAAGAAGAGAAGTCATGGGCAGAGTATTTGTTTAAAGATGGATCGATCATTGGATTGAATGATAAACTTTTGCAAAAGTATGTTGAATGGACTGCTAATCGTAGGTTAAAATCTATAGGTCTTAATGCAATCTTCGACACTCCTATTTCTAACAACCCATTACCATGGACTGCACACTGGTTATCCTCTAAGGGGATGCAAGTAGCACCACAAGAGACTGAAGTGGAGTCTTATGTTGTTGGTAGTATCAAGCAGGATGTCCAGAAGGATACCTTTGCTGGGTTTAAACTATGACCTATGATGACTCCAATTGGAGAGAAGAATACAAAGCATACACTAGTAGCAAGAGAGAAC
>Ga0208407_1001289_pt1 | contig 11512 bp, 20 predicted proteins | sample ETNtaG_9_FD_185775 | JGI IMG/M metagenome (GOLD analysis project Ga0208407, IMG submission 185775) | Marine microbial and viral communities from oxygen minimum zone, Eastern Pacific Ocean - ETNP201406SV69 (SPAdes) (version 2) | ecosystem: Environmental > Aquatic > Marine > Oceanic ...
CCTTCTCTTGGACGTTCAGGAGGACTAATTTTGACTCCATCTTCACCAACAATAATTTGATCACCTTTTTTTACATCTCTTACTGGAACACAAAATGCCTTGTTACCTTTTACAACAATACATTTGTCCATCATCATGTTTTCAACTGTAACCCACTTTCCTTTGAGATAAACTTGGGTGTGATTGTTAGTGGTGCTGTAAAAATTATCTGGCATAACATAATTTTTTGGTGATTTTTTTAATTGAATTTCTTTCTGGACTTTTGATACTGCCCCTTCACGGTATACTGTTTTTAGAATCTCATCCAGATGTTCTTGATTTTTACCAGTAACTGTTAATCTTGCATAAGAGTGATCTTTTTTCTTTGTCCCAATATCAATTTCTTCAACATTAAATTCTCCCTTCAAATCCATGATTTTATCAAAAATCTTAGTTAGGATAGAGGAATCTATCAAATGTCCACTAACTTCAATTTCTTGGGAAAATTTACTCATTTTGATACTACTTCATTATCATAACTAAAGGTTTTACTTTGTTTTTGTTAACTATACTCAGGCATAATGTCTACTTTTACTGTATTTTAGACATGGTTTTTCAAGAATTATTTGATTCTTCTAATTCCAACTATACCTATAGCTGGAACCCCTAAGTAGATTGCCAAATTAAGTACAATTACAGATATTCCAATACCTAATACTTCTGATTCAGAATTTGCATTTTCCATTAATGTTAATGAACTGATCATTGGAGTAATTGCAAGTTTCACTGCTTCTTTAAACATTGGATGTTCACGTTCCATGTCGGCAATTGTTGGACTAAAAGAATAGTAAACATCGTTAAACATTCCCATGAATTGTTTGCCTGATTCTGTGTTCATCAATTGGTTGTCACGAAGTTCTCTGAGTTGTTGAACTTGTGGAGCTGATTCAGAACCATAAGTTGCTGTTGCAATTAAGCAACCTCCTCCTTCTTCATTAATTTCATTTGAAACCACTTGAGTTTGAGTTTCTTCATTATTAGACAAGACAACAGGTTCATCAATTGTAAATAATTCTTGTACACACATATCATATTCTGATGCACATACTTCCAGAGTCCAAATGCCATAAACTAAATTATTTGTAAAATCAATTTTATTGTCAACAATGTATGCAGACTTTCCTGTATCTACACCACCAGGATAATTTCCAGGTAAACCATCAGGTTTTGTAGTTTTAAATGTAATTTCAGTAGAAGCAGGTGAATCTCCAGTTACGCGATATCTGGTATAATCTGCATCTTCATAAACTTCCAAACTGTTAATTGTTAATGGTGTTACGTCTTCCATAACTTCTTCAGAAGCATGTACTTCTTGAACAATGATTGTTCCAATCATGGCAACTGCAATTATTGTAATAATCAATAATGATTTCATTTTATTTTCTAAGAATTACTTGTATTTAGATGTCATTTTTGTGCCTAAATTGAAGAATTTAGATGATTTACAACAAATTGATGTTTGAACAAATACAACTCAATTGCTTCTTGATTAATTTTTTCTTTCATAGTAATATTTTTTAATTTTTTAATTATTTTTGAATACATATTCAGACATTTTTCATGATCTTCATCTGCTTGAGGAATCATATGTTTTGGAATTTTATCCATTGATTTGTAGTATGTAATAAGAAATGAGAGTTGTTGAATTCGGTCTAAAATTAAGCTGATATTGTCAAAAATAGTTTTTCCTCTTTTGTTTAGATTTAATGTGGTGTCTGAATCTGTTTTGAATAATCTTGACTGTGTGGATAAATTCCTATAAAATAAACTCAAGATCCCGTTAATTCCTTTCAAATAATTTTCAACTTGAGTATGAATTGTTAGATAATTTGTTGATTCAATCGAATATTGAGTAGGGTTAGTTTCGTTATTTATTAGAATAAATCCTAATGGTTCAGAATTTGTTTTAGTATTATTTTTAATAAGGTTCATCAAATCCTCCTCAGAACATTTGAAAATATTTTTCATTTCGTCAAATGTTGAATAATCAACTTTTGTTAAATGTAAAAATATTTTTTTCTCAAGTTCAAGTTTTGTCATATAATTACTTAGAAATCACTGGCTTTAAGGGACACAAAAATTATTACTAGAAATCTAAACTGGGAGTATTACTTTACCTTCAAATTTAGGAACATTGTCTTTTTCAAAAGCTTTCTCTAAATTTTCTTTTTGTAATTTAGTAACACCTTGAACTATTGTTTTTGAAGACCCAGTACTATCAACTAATGCTAGAATATATCCACTATTATCAGTCAAGATAAACCCTGCAGATTCATCTACAAATGCATATAGATTTTCTTCACCCACGGGTTTCCATACATTTGATTTTGAATCTGCTAATGCCAATGCAGGCATTGCCTTACCGTCAGTTAATGTATTGAGATATTCTCGAGCTTCAGCAACTCGTTTTTGTCCTAGTTTTAGAGCTTGAAAATACTGCATATTCATCAAAATATTTGATTGTTATAAAAACATCACAAAAGATAGTTATAGAAACCATGCCTCATATCGGTGATGCCACTAACAAATCCCGTTATCATCAAACTAAATGAGATAACTACCTTCGTACAAGATAAATCAAAATTAACTGAAGAAGAAGTTGTGGAAATTAAGAAAATTTTCAAAGAATTGGTTAAAAATGGAGAAAGATATGATGTAGACGAAATTGAATTTTGGTTTGAAAATGAGGGAAGTTGGAGTGAAAAGGAACCACGTGTACGAATTACTAATCTGTCAAGTTATGTACAAGATAAACACCAACAAACAGCTCATCTAAGAATGATGTCTGATGATGATTGCAGTTGTGGTAATTAGATTTTAATTAAAATTCTTGAATTAATCAATTTTTTATCTGGATTAATAGATACATTTCCATTTGAAATAGTATAATTTTCCTTTAAGGTTTCATCTTCAGGTAAAAATTCGTAGATAAATTCGCCTGATTTTACTTTATCAAGTAATTGATATTTGAAATCATTTTCATCATCAAGATCAATTTTTTGCCTACCTAAAGTTATGATTCTTGGATAGTAATCATATTCAAACTGTTCACAGATGTATTTTTTGATTATGGATTCATCTTTACTTGAATTAACCCACCATTTAGGGGATATATCCATATAGAATTGTAATTCTTCCATGGCACAAATACTAGCAATTTGCATTTAATTATAATTTGCCAATATGCTTAAGTTCATACAAAAATAATAGATTTATTGAATAATAGAGTAGTAGGGTTATCATCAATTGTTGGTTCTATAATTATTGGAATTATTGCACTAGGTCTGGATGCTTTGCCTGAATATATGATATTTCCACTTTTGATAATTAGTGGAATTGGATTGATTTTGGGCATAGTTTTACTAAATTACAATGTAAAACATTCCAAACGTGACAAGGGCAAATTCAAAAGAACAAATACCAAAGCATGGGATACATAATTGATAAAACTGGAAAATTTAGATAACAGTTCAGACAGATACGAAACAATCTCAATTGAATCAAAAATTAGAGAAGGGGTTTTTCATAAAGTTGTTAAAAATTTGGAAACAGGAAAAGCAGTTTCATGTTCTTGTAAATGTTGGAGTAAAGGAAACAAACCATGTTTTGGTATGAAAACAGTAGGTTATACTGAGTCAGATTAAATTTCTAATTGCTCTAATAACCTACCAACAATTTTAGAATTTTCATTTCTTTCATCCAATATTTCTTTAATTCTTTTTTCATTTTTTGTTGAATCTGTAATGATTTGAAAATATTCTTCATCCAGATCATTGTTAGTTTGTAATCTTTTAATCACTTCAAATAATATCCCAATAACTTGCTTTTGTGCATCAATTAATTCATCTTTTTCAGTTTCAGACATCTACTATTCTTCAATAATCTTTGTAAATATTTCTTTTAATTTTTTATCAGTAATGCTTCTTTTGGCTGATTCTAAAAATGGTTCTATATCTTCAATAGTTTTACCATCTTTTTGGTAAATTTTTGCTTGTAATGCCATTTCCAATTTATCTATTTGATGGACAAATAGGGATTCCTTTGAATTGTTATTTTGGTATTCTTTCCAAATTTCAAGATATTGAGATTTTACTGTCTCAGGTAATTGTTCAATTATTTCATTAAATGCGTCATTTTCAATTTTCATCTTATTTTCGGGAGTCATTTGTTCGGGAGTAATGTCTCCAATTTTTGATTCTGCCAAATCATGTAGTAATGTCATTTTGAGAATTTTTTCCGAATCATAATTTTCTAAATCTGAAATTATCATGGCCATTATTGCCATTGAGTAGCTATGATCAGCCACAGATTCAGGATTTTTTATCGATAATTTATCTATCCATCCCTGTCTAGATATTGATTTAAGATTTGCAGAATCTTTTAAAAAATCTAAAATCATGATACATTATTTAGAACAGTTTCTACTAATGAATTTTCATATGTTATTTTCGAATCACATAATAGTTGAGATAAATTAAGAAAAATATGAAAATATATACAAAAACTGGTGATGATGGAAATACAGGGTTACAAGGAGATTTTAGAATTGCAAAATCCCATCCACGTATTCTTGCATATGGAACAGTGGATGAAGCCAATGCTATGATGGGGGTTGTTTTAAGCAATGTATTGGATGATGATGTACGTGAAGTTTTAAGTTCGATTCAAAATGAATTATTTTTACTAGGTTCAGATTTATCAAATCAAAATCTCAATGATTTGAAGAACAGGATTTCATTAGATATGGTTGAAAAATTAGAAAAAATTATAGATAAATTTGAATTAGAATTGCCTCCAATCACAAATTTCATTTTACCAGGGGGAAATGTTGCAGCTGCACAAATTCATCAAGTTAGAACCATTGTTCGTAGAGCCGAAACTCTGGTAGTTCAATTAAGTGATAAAGATGAAATTAATTCTAATTGCATCAAATATCTCAATAGATTATCAGATCTAATGTTTGTAATGGGTCGTTTAATCAATAAACGAAACGATGTTGAAGATATTATTTGGAAACCATAAAAAGACAAACTTTAATGCCTCATCTAAAGTATTTTTTTTAGTGCCGAGGTAGCTCAGCCTGGAAGAGCACTCGGCTGAAGACCGGGCTGTCGCTTGTTCAAATCATGCCCTCGGCACCATTTTACATCCAGGCAAATTTCTGATTATGATAGAATAACCTGCTCTTTTAGGCTCAATATGGAATAGTTTATGATCTTATGATTTGTAATATTTTAGGATGTAATACAGAATCCTATTTCAGAGTACTATATTCCCATTACAATAAATCCAAAATACCTTTTGCAAAAGAGATTATGAGAGTATGTGAAAATCATGCCAAAATGATTGCAGATGAAGATACACAAATAAAAATTCAAGTACTGCATTGAGGAAAATTGAGATAAAATTACAGGACAGAGATTATTTTGATTTTCTCAGTATTTCAATAAATGAAGAATTATCAGTTGAAGAAAATTTGAAAAATATAATAAAATATCATTTAATAATTTATAGAAATAAAAGGAAAATAGAAAATAAAAAATTATTTCCTTAAAAATACTTTTTATGCATCCACTAAATTGTAGAAATTTTTACCAGAACTAGATTTTTCCATAATGCATTTTACGTGAAGTGTTTCTTTACCAGAATTAATATCATCACGAAGTTTTTGATTAGAAAATTTCTTGACAATAGCAACACGGGTAGTATGAAATTTATTCATTTCATTGCCATCAATTGAAAAAAATTCTTTCATGGTTAATTTAACACCTTTAGTGATTTCATCACCTTGCGTATAATGGGAATCTTCAATTTCAGTAATTGTGAAAGATTGACCATCAATTTTTGCCAATGATGCGGAATTGCTAACTACTTGATAATCTGCTAATTTTGCTATCTTATTCACCTCCCAACATAATAAAATAGAATCAAACAAAAATAAAGTAATTCAAAAGTAAAGTGTTGACCAATACATACTGTTTTTTCAATATTTTCACTAATACTCAAAAAATATGAAAAATAGACAAAAACATAGAAAATAAATTTAACAGAGAAATTTGGCTAATATGATAAAAGAAGAGGAATTGAATGAGTGGATAAGTGAATTTCATCCAACAGTTGAAACTGAAATAATTGACGTATTGCGAGCACGTGTGCAATATGCAATTTTAGATGAATTAAACTACATGGTTTCAAATCAAATTGGAACTACAGATGAAGTGAAAAAGATCGTATTAGATGAAATTACAGAGATCACAAATGACTCAATTGAGTTAGATACTGAAGAAGATTGACGTAAAATAGGCTAAAAACTACAAAAATCTTTAAAAGCAACTCAATCGCAAGATTTTCGATATTAATGGCTGAAAAAAAAGTTGTAAAGAAAACAATAGCAAAAGCAAAGAAAACAACTACTAAAGCAAAGAAAACAACTACTAAAGCAAAGAAAACAACTACTAAAGCAAAGAAAACAACTACTAAAGCAAAGAAAACAACTACTAAAGCAAAGAAAACAACAGGTAAGAAATCAAAAAGTAAAAAAATCAAAGATGAGCCTAGTGGAGATAGTGGAATAGTAATTGTTGATGATGATTTGGTCATAGATCAAGAAAAGATTAACGAAGAAAGAAGAGCCTATCTTGAAGAAGCAAGGTCACAAGAAGCAACAGACTAGAAATATTTATCAAATTGATTCACATATAGAATTCGTGCATGCATTATGTTTGATTACTGTTAAGCCTGGAAAAGTAGATACAGTAGTTGAAATTTTAAAGAAAAAACGTAAAGTTGTAAAACAAGTAATGGTAGTAACTGGAAGGGCAGATATCAGTGTAATATTACAAGGAAATATTGATCAAATCAATCAAATGGTAATTGATTTTAAAAAAATTAAAGATATTGTAACCACGGAAACTCTAATTGAAGTGGAGGTAGATTTAGGTTGGTAAAAGCAATAATTTTAGTAAAATCACCAAAGAAATTAATTGCTGTCAAATTAAGAAAATTAACAAAAGTTTCAAATTCATTTCCAACAAGCGGGCAATTTGATGCAGTTGCAATTATTGATGTCCAAGAATTAATAGAGATAAAAGAAGTTGCAAACCAAATTCAAAAAATTAGCGGCGTTGAAAGAACTGAAACAATGGTTGAAGTTCAATAATTAATTTTAAAATAATCTAAAAAAATAAAATTAAAATGGCAATTGATTTAAGCAACTTTCACCCATATTCTTTGTGAATATCAAAAAGGTTGGAAATGTAATATTGGCTGTCCAAGATTTAGACAAGTCAATACAATTCTACAATGAAATAATTGGTCTTCCAATCAAAGAACAAAGAAAAACATGGGTAGATTTAGGTACATCCGGAGCTTTGTTGAGTTTACATCCTGCATCGTCAACTGCAGAACATGTAGGGGGATCCATAGATAACGGAATAAGTGTTGGATTTCTAGTGGGAGATTTGAAATCTGCCGTAGAAGAACTAAGGGCAAAAGGTGTTACAGTTCATCGTGACATCATTGAAAAAGATGTGGGCAAAAATGCAGTAATATTGGATCCAGACCAATATATGATTTCATTGTTTGAACCCAATTTTGAGGACAAAGATCAACAAACCAGTGGATATGTTGGATTTACGCCAGCTTAGATTGTCTTTTTTATTGAAGAGATAATCTTCTCCAAGCTTTTTTCTTTTGAATTGATTGAAATGTAGAAAGTTATGTCATTTTTTTGTAAAATAAGCACATTAACTTTTGAATGTTTCAACAAAATATGATCCAATTTTCCAAATGAAGTATTATTTTTTCTTAAAGAAAGCAATGTAGAGGTAATAAAAAATTCATGTTTGACATCTTCAGATTTCAATAGTGGTTTAAGATTGGGTTTAATTATTCCAGTTAGTGTTCTGCCATAATTGTTTATGACACCCGCATATCTAATATTGTTAGAAATTTCAAGAATGGTTTGACATTGTTTTTTATATTTTAGAATATTTTTTTTCCATTTATCTGAAGGGGTTTTAACCATATTAAAAAACGAAATCAGAATTTAATAAGGCTTATCAATTTTATAATCAGACCTTAAGGATTATGCTTATCTTTTGGCCTATTGTTTAATTTTTTCTTTAGTTCTAAATTCTCTTTAATCAATTTCTCATTTTCAGTTTTTAGTGTTTGAACTGAATTTCTACCACTGAACAAAGGATGTCCAGGTGGAACAATTGGAGATTCTGGTGTGATTAAACCGGAAGCATATTGTTGATAGAGTTTTTGAAATCCTTGAAGTTTTTGGTTAAGGGTTTCATCATGTTGAGATAACTGTGATTTCATTTGATTTTGATGCATTGGGGATAAAGGATGATTTAGTCCTGGAGGCAATCTAGGAAACTGAAATGCCATATGAGGAATATTGGGATTCAATCCATAAAGGTCTTGAAGATGTCTCATAACCATATTATCCATAAACTGTGTCTTAATTTGCTACTTTTATGGCTTACTTTAGGCATTTGATATACCAACTAGTTTAATTTCAGTCATTTTTACTCAAATTCAGCTGATCGCAGATCCTTATAGATTCCCATAATTGAACGATCATAGCCATGACGCAAGAGAAAAAAGTTTGTTTAAGATGTAAAAAAGACATCAAACAAGAAGAATTGCACAAAATTGTGATGTATGTAGTTCAAAACGAGTTCACTGAACACCACTATGAGCACGTAGAATGTCCTGAAAAATTCACTGTTTAATTTAGTATTTTGAGATTATCCTCTATATTCAAAAACTTGATAGATTTCCCCTGTATGTCTTGAACGATAATCCCATTCATCATTTTTCCAAATTATTTGTTTGAAATCTTTTTGAGAGTTTGGGTGTAATCTTTTACAAACATCAGAACCAATTAAAATTTGATTAGGTTTTGCCATAGCTTGAATTTTTGCAGCTATATTCATTGCAGGTCCCATTAAATCAACATGAGAATGTTGTTCATCAGCACCATACCTAACTACGATATTTTGACCAAAATCTACACCGATTTTTACCATTAAATCAGGATAATCATATTGATCAAGTATTGGATTTATTCCCTTTTGAATAACCGTATTCATAGATTTTGCACAATTAACTGCATTATCTGCAGTAAGTAATGAATTTGATTCTGCAACAAAATATCCAATTACAGCATCACCGACAAATTTTAAGATATATCCATGATGTTGTCTAATTACTGCGGCCATCTCTTGTGCAAAAGAGCTAATTATGATGGCAATTTTATCTGAAGGCATTTCTAAAGCCATTTTAGTAGAACCAACTAAATCCACATACAATACCATCATGTCTAGTTTAGAAAATACATTTTTTCTAAGAAAGTCTTCAGACTCATCATGTACTCCTGAGTACTCATATCCTTTTTTCAAAGCTCCCCAAACACGTTTTTGAGTTTCCAAAATCATACTGTCAGAATCCACAGATGCTTCAACATTTCGGCTTAGAAGCATATCGACTACTCGATTATCATTTTTTTCATCAATATTTTCACTCATTTTCATTCAATTACTCCAACGGAAAATCAATTTTGCAGAAGTCACATTTACCTCTATTGCCTCGATAATGTTCATCATAATACTCAATTATCTCGGAATTACAATTATAACAAAAAATTTTAGATTCTACCATGCCTAAAAAGGATGTTTAATGTATTTAGATATTGTTGAGTATTATTGACATGTGCCAAAATTAGATATTTTTCAAATATCAAAATGAAGGTTTAAGGAGAGTTATTTTTTAGCAAAAATGTGCGACTAGGTTCAAGATCACCAGATGAATTTATTCAGTTATTGAATAAAAAAAATGATGATATCCAACAAGATTTTTTAGCAAAAATGATAGAGAAAACCAAAATTGCTAATGTCAAAGTGATGATGGGTGATTCTACAATTACAGAACAAAAGACATTTGATCCTAATGAAGTATCAAATTATCTGGAAGGTATAATTCAAAAATTAGATGGATGGTCTTTACAAAATGTATCAACAACAAATAATGAAGATCTAAGAAGAATATTTACTAAATTTGAAATTACTGAAGGCAATTATTTGATATCAGGTCACTTATCAATACAATTTCACGTATTATTGTTTTACAAACCAGTTCAAAGAGTTATTGATTCACAAAAAGAATTAGCAGAAATTTTAGACAATACAAAAAAACAAGAATCAGATTTATCAAACAACAGTGATCAATTTGTCTTAGACAAATTAAAAGAAATGGGTTACAAGGATTTTGATCATCAAAAACTATTTGAAATATTTTATGAAGATGAAGAATTTAGTAAAAAAGTGTACGCAGAAATTGAAAAAGAATCTAGTGAAGAATTTAAAAAATTAACTGAAAAGAAAAATGAACTGATAAAAGAATTAGACTCATTATTAATTGAAACATATCAAACAAGTTCAGTACTAATTGATGATACTAGATTAGTTGCAGGAGAAGAAGGATGTTTGTGTACATTAGATATAGAATTCATTAAAAATAACAATCGTGAAGGTTTGTTTGATCCAAGAAAAATATCAAATAACGTAAAGGAAAATATTTTAAAAAAAATGGACCAACTCCAAGAACAAATTAATTTAAAATAAAAAAATAATTCCAACAATTCTTTGAAAATGATCTAGTCACAGTTATGATAAAAATTCATCATAATTACGCATAAAAAAATAAGATAAAAATTAGCCATAGCGATTAACTCAAATACCTCAAAAATTGAGCAACATCTCCAATGAATCCAACATATGATGAAATAGTAAAGGCAAATTCGTTAAGAGGAGATGTAATTAGAAAAACACCATTAATCCATTCACCTACATTTAGTGATTTAACAAATTCAGAAATTTACTTAAAAGAAGAATTTAGACAAAAAACAGGTTCATTTAAGATTAGAGGAGCATATTATAAAATTAAATCATTATCTCAAGATGAAAAGAAATTTGGAGTAGTTGCAGCATCTGCAGGTAATCATGCACAAGGTGTCGCACTAGCATCATCTCTAGAAAATATTTCCTGTACCATTGTAATGCCCAAAAATGCATCACCGGCAAAAGTTGCAGCAACCAGAGGATACGGAGCTAATGTGATTTTAGAAGGAGTAAATTATGATGAATCATATTCAAAAGCAAAAGAAATTTCTCAACAGACAGGAGCTACATTAGTACAAGCTTTTGATGATCCTCAAATTATAGCAGCACAAGGAGTAATTGGATTAGAAATATTAGATGACTTGCCAGATGTTGAAGAAATTTATCTACCAATAGGTGGTGGCGGTCTAGCAGCAGGAACTGTAATTGCAATTAAAGAAAAAAATCCAAATGTCAAAGTTGTAGGGGTACAGTCAAAATCATTTCCATCAATGTATGAGTCTGTAAAACAAAATACACGAAAATTATCTGGTGGGGAGAGAACAATTGCTGATGGTATTTCT
>Ga0208407_1001294_pt1 | contig 11500 bp, 10 predicted proteins | sample ETNtaG_9_FD_185775 | JGI IMG/M metagenome (GOLD analysis project Ga0208407, IMG submission 185775) | Marine microbial and viral communities from oxygen minimum zone, Eastern Pacific Ocean - ETNP201406SV69 (SPAdes) (version 2) | ecosystem: Environmental > Aquatic > Marine > Oceanic ...
ATTGGTGATTGAACAGAATCGTTTTCTGTCTCTTTTGAAATATACTCTCCTAGGTTTACCTGCGTGAATCCGGCTTCATCTGCCCACGTGACGCTTTCCATTTCCTTGTTCATAATTGGAACAGCAACCCTTTTAATACCTGATAATACTTCAGGGTCCTCCTTTTTCACGCTTGCTAGAAAATCCCCAAGCGTTGGGGCTAAAGAGTCATATTGCACCTGATTATCCACTTTTTCATTGACGGCACCATAAACTTCGTTTTGATCATCAGGGAGACTGGTCAAATCTTGATTATTGTACATAGCAACGGGTTTAAGTGTTGCAGCTTCATCAATCAATGGTGGCGGCGGTGGGGATAGTTGTTCTTTTTCTGTACGGGAAGAAGGGAGATTATGAGAAAGGGTTGGTTGTGCAGTGTACACTTCTGCATCCCGCCTTTTACTAAGTATATCAACAATATTGGGTTGGTCTTTTTTTTCTAAAATCGGGAATGCATTTTTTCCAGAAAGACTGGTATTAAAAAGTTTTGTCTCTTCACTGTCAACTTCTAAAAGAAAAACATCATTGGATCCAAATGGGACTAATAAACCGTTTTTATTTGAACGCTTTGATCGAAACTCTTGGATGTCCGCCCCAAGGATGTGCTGCACATGACCCAATTGAATTAATGAAGATTGAATCAATTTAAAATTTTGTCCTACATCAAAAATAGCTGTTTTGAGTCGATTGCGTTCCGCGGAAAGAGTCGCTATATACTGTCCTCCATTGCTAGTGAAGCCGCCTGTATAAACCAAACCATAACCATTACTGATAATCGGGGCCATGAGCATCTGAACGTTCATAAGAGAAATATCATTATCTGATATATCAATATCAAAGACCATGCTCTGGCGCATGGTTGCACCAAAAGCCACAGATAATTGTGGAGATCCTCCCGGAACCAATGACAGATTTGAAGGTCTGACAATATTGAATCCCAGGGATTGAGAGCTTAAAACTAATGGGTCGTGTGCGAATCCCTGGGCATTACCGGGGAAAACATAAAGCCATGCTTGGTTTTTTGTGGAAGGAAACAGATTAACTACAGCTACCATCTCATAGTAACCATCATTATCTATATCCACAATTTCTGCATCATTGAATATTTGCCCCTGAGGTAGTGTAAATGACCAAAGGGTGTCTATCGCGGAGGATTTTGCAATCTCTACCCAAATCGCCGATGAAGCACGGGCGTTTAGGATGAGCGTTTCCTCATGCCCATCCTTATCCAGATCATATGAACCGTGGACGTGGAAATCCCCCTTGCCTGTGAGACCAGACAGGAGCAAAATCCCAATCAATATTCCTTGCAAGAACCGCATTTTCTCTCTTGTGAACGTACTTAACCTCATGGTTAAAACCAAAATTGGATGTAGTTATTCTGGAGGCAAATCACGTTTTGATCTCCCTTACCTCGTTTACTCTTCAAAAAATATAGGATGATGTGGGTATTTTTACAAGAAAAAGCCCCTAATTACTAATTTATTCTAATTCTTAAATTTTTGGCTATATTTTCTTTCTAAATTCAAGTATGAATCTTAATTTGATACAGTGCCCCATGCGGAGAACCCTATCAACATGAAAAACATTGTTTTATTTATTACACTGAGTTCATCTCTTTTGATGGCACAATTCGGTTACCCCTTAGAAGATTTCCTGGGCGGCGGAATTGGCTATAGCCCAATGTATATTAAGCTTGATTCAATTCCCGGGTCATCAGACCTAATGGGACTAGGGCTCAATCCAAAAGATTTCAAAGATCCTTTCGTGATTCATGGCGGGGAAGGCTTCGCCCATGTTACAGGCCGTTGGCGCATTGGAGGCTATGCTGGGGCTGGAGGCACATCCATTAGTACAGTACCTGACATTATCGTTTTTCAGGATACTAATAACAATGATACACTAGACGCAGGTGAGAATTCTAAAGATTATACTCAATTCTTTCATCCAACGATTGAAGGAAAATTCACAATTTCTATGGGTGCTGCATCTATCGAATACGTTATGCCCCTTTTACAGGATCTTGAATTATCAGCTGGGGCCCTGATGGGTCTTGCGCGGGCAGGAATTGCCGTGGACCAACAGAGTGGCAATCCAAGATGGGGATCTGTATTTAATAACGCATATGGCACTATGGACAGTACCGGCACATTGTATTATGGTTTAAGCGCAAGTGAATATGAATCGGTTAGTCCAGATATTTTACCAGGAACTATTCCAGGTTTATTAAGGGATGTAAGTGCAACATTTTTTAATTTCCAACCATATGTTGCAGTAAAATGGCAGTTTTTAGAAAGATTAGGATTACGGATTAGCGTAGGGTTTAATAAAGGGACTATTCCAGCGGGGAATTGGGTATTAAATGGAAGAACAAAAATTAGTGATTCACCTGCATCCGCAATCCAAGGTGCGTCGTTTCGGACGATGCTTTATATTGGTTTATAAAAAATAATAAAAATCATGTTTAAAAATTTCCGCCGGATTGGGCCAATAGCTCTATCTGCAACAATGGGTTTTTTTCTAGCTGCTTTCCTATTTTTTCCAAAAGCTTATTCCAGCAATCAAAATGTGTACAAGGTCCTAAGAGAAAAGATCAATGTACTGCAACAGATTATATCATATGTGAATCATTTTTATTTTGATGCCGTTGATATGGATAAGGTTTTAGATGGTGCTTTTCATGGACTTATGGAAGAGTTAGATCCTCACTCCACCTACATTCCTGCCAAAGAACAGGAAAATATAAATGAACTTTTTAAGGGGAAATTCCAAGGTATTGGAATTGAGTTTGATATTTTAGATGGTTTTATTACCGTTATATCACCGGTACCGGACAGTCCATCAGATTTCGTTGGACTCATGCCGGGAGATAAAATAATCGCTATCAATGGTGAAGATGCATATAAGATCACCAAGGATGAAGTCTTCAAAAAACTACGGGGAAGAAAAGGCACCAAGGTTGATGTTACTATCAGTCGATTTGGGACCCAAAAACCATTCGACGTGACAATTATTCGGGATAATATCCCTATTTATAGCGTGGGTGCTGCTACTATGATTGATGAAAATACAGGATATATTTTCCTGCGACGATTCTCTGCAACAACAACTACTGAAGTCAAGGCCGCCCTAGAAAAACTTCAATCCCAAGGCATGACGCGACTATTGTTTGACCTTCGTGGTAATAGCGGTGGGTTTTTAGAACAGGCTGCAGCCGTATCAGATCAATTTATTACATCAACAGATACCTTGGTTTATACCATAGGAAAAATCAAAGAATCCAATCAGGTCTTTTCATCAAATCCAAAAATAGGTTGGGATAGTTTTTCACTCATAGTTATGATCAATCGAGGATCTGCCAGTGCCAGTGAAATTGTTTCAGGGGCAATCCAAGATTTAGATCGTGGACTTGTTGTAGGTGAAACAAGTTTTGGAAAAGGGCTTGTTCAGCGCCAGCTACCCTTAGATTCCGGCGCAGCGGTACGAGTTACTATTGCCCGATATTACACACCTTCTGGGCGCTTGATTCAGCGGCCTTATGACAATGGGAATGATTTGGCTTATTATAGAGAATTGTATGAAACAGACCGAGAATCCAAGATTGATAGCCTGAAAGAGCTACGTCCAAAATACAATACAAAAACAGGTCGTGTTGTTTATGGCGGTGGTGGCATTACACCCGATGTTTATATTCCATATAAAAACACCATTAATGGTGAAACGGGAAAAGTATTAAGAAATCCTAAACGACCCATATTTAATTTTGCATCTGAATTTGCATCTGCACGTCCAAATGAATTTCTATCATTTAAAAAATTCAGGGATACATGGGAAGTGTCAGAGAAATTATTTGATGATTTTCTCGTACATCTTGAAAAAGACTCTATAGATGTGATTCATGATTCTTTAAGAATAAATTCTGATTTTATCGATAATAGAATTAAAAGTGAAATTGCGGGAACAATTTGGGGAAAAGACGAATCAGCAAACATCAGGCTACAAATGGATAACCAGATAATTGAAACATTAAAACACTTTAATGAAGCTGATGCATTTCTAGAATCCTTAAACTAAATTCACGGTCTTTTAAACATTTTTTTATCATAATCTAATTAGATTATAAAACTGGAGTAATCTTATGGTCCATTATTTCTTAGAAGGCGGTAGCTTTATGTGGCCGATCTTAATCTCCCTGTTATTTGGGATTGGATTTGCTATTGAACGATTTTATTCGCTCATGATGTCTGCCGTAGACTCGCAAACATTTTTTGATGAAATCACCAGTGCAATTGATGAAAAAGGCACAACAGGCGCTGCCGAGCTTTGTAAAGAAACCGAGGGCCCCGTCTCTGCTATATTTCATGCTGGCCTTTCCAAAATGCATCGTGGTTTAAGTGATGTTGAGAAAGCAATTCAAAATGCTGGGTCAATTGAAATGGCATTTCTTGAAAAAAATATGATCTGGTTGAATGCCGTAATCACCATCGCGCCCATGATTGGGTTTACCGGAACGGTTGTGGGGATGATTAGCGCATTTGATGCAATTAAGGCTGCCAATGATATATCTCCGGCTGTTGTTGCAGGTGGTATTTCTCAGGCACTTTTAACCACAGCTTTTGGTCTGATCGTTGCGATGATTATTCAGACGTGTCAAAATCTTTTTGTGTCTAGAATTGATAAACTTGTATTGGATATGGAAGAACAGTCTGTGAAAATTATGGATTACTTGCACGAGCAAGAATCCCCGAAGAAAAAATAAGAACTCTTAAGCCGTATGGCCAAAAATCGCAGATTTAAAGGTGGAGAAATTCCCACATCTTCTATGGCAGATATCGCCTTTTTGCTCCTAATATTTTTCCTCGTAACTACAACGATTGATACGGATAAGGGGCTAGGTATTGTTCTTCCGCCTCCTGGTGATATAGAAATTGAAATCCGAAAAGAAAATATCCTGAACTGCTTAATCAATTCTCAGGGAAAAGTATTGTTGGATGAAGAACCTATTAATGTGGCACAGATTCACCGTGTTGTGGGACAAAAAATGAGGGAAAATGATAAACTCATCATTTCCGTAAAGGCCCATCCAAAAACCGCATATAATGATTATGTTCGTGTCATCGACCAATTGAAAATGGCCGATGCTAAACGAATATCAATTGCAAACAGTAATTAATGAAATTTTCCCGTAAAACACAAATCTCTAGCGAAATCCCTACGGCATCTATGCCGGATATTATTTTTATGCTTCTTATCTTTTTTATGGTTACAACTGTATTAAAAGAGCATTCCGGACTCCCTGTGAATCTGCCTAAAGCTAAACGAATCGAAAAGTTAAAATCAAAACGGCACACAGTGCAATTATGGGTTTCTAAAGAAGGTCTTATTTCCATTGATGATCGATTGCTTGGCGTGGATGATGTATCCCTGGTCATGTATGATAAAAGAGTGGCTGACCCGCAGATCGTGGTTTCATTAAAAGGAGACGAAGAAGCAGAAATGGGGCTTATTTCTGACATTCATGATAATCTTCGTAAGGTGGAAGCACTAAAACTGAATTATTCCACAAAAACATTAGTTGATTAATGGAATATATAAATCCGTTGAAATTAAAATACCCAGTTGTAATCCGGATTACCGGGTTGATTGGGGTTGGACTTGTGATAATGAATTTTCTAATATTTCCCCGGTTTCAGAACACAATGGAATTTGAAGATGTAGATCAGATTATTATTGAGAATATTGATATTCCCCAGACCCAGCAAATTGATAATACACCTCCCCCCGCACGCCCTTCCATACCTGTCCCATCAGATGATGAAGACATTGCTGATGATCTCACTTTAGATGAATTGGATTTTGATGATTTTTCCAATATGGATGCTCCTCCGCCGCCGCCATCTGGCCCTAAGGTTGCCTTTATACCATATGACTTAGCTCCAAGAGCTAAATCAGCTATTAGGCCTATATACCCAGAGATTGCTCAAGAGGCTGGTATTGAAGGTGTAGTTGTGGTACAAGCCTTCATTGATGAAAGGGGTCGAGTGAAAGAAACTCTGATCTTAAAAGGCGTTCCAAATACAGGATTGGATGAGGCAGCTATGGAGGCGATTCGCAGGACAAAATTTCATCCGGCTGAACAGCGAGAGAGACCCGTGGCGGTCTGGATCTCTATCCCCGTAAATTTCAGATTAAAATAAAAACAACCGTCATTTAAAAAAAAGAAAAGCCCCATTCTTTCTACTTATGAAAGAATGGGGCTTTTTGTATACTATTAAAAATCGTTATCCCTTTACATTCGCTCGATGGTATTCCCAATTCATTTTACGAATATAATCTACTGATATTTCTTTTGGACATTCTGCTTCACAGGCACCTGTATTTGTACAATGACCAAACCCTTCTTCATCCATCTGTTTTACCATGCGAATTGCTCGTTCTTCCCGCTCTGGTTGACCTTGGGGCAAAAATGCCAATTGAGATATTTTAGATGCTGTAAATAAACTAGCAGATGCATTTTTACATGCAGCCACACAGGCACCACATCCAATACAGGCGGCTGCATCAAAAGCATCTTCTGCAATTTCTTTTCCGATGGGAATGGCATTTCCGTCCGGCGCACTCCCGGTGTTTATAGATACAAATCCACCAGACTGAATGATGCGGTCAAATGGGGTTCGATCTACCACTAGATCTTTGATAACAGGAAATGGTTTTGCGCGCCATGGTTCAATGGTAATAGTATCATCATTGTTAAAATGACGCATGTGTAATTGACAGGTAGTTGTTCCATCTAAAGGTCCATGAGGACGACCATTGATCACCATAGAACACATTCCGCAGATACCCTCCCTGCAGTCATGATCGAAAGCTACCGGTTCATCACCGGTATTTACTAATTCTTCGTTTAGAACATCCAGCATTTCCAGGAATGACATATGTGTATTAAGTCCGGTGACGTGATACGTTTTGAATCCTCCTGTCTCATCTGGTCCATCCTGACGCCAGATTTTAAGCGTAATATTCAAGTCTGCCATTACTTATAACTCCGATGAGTTAGATGCACCGTATCAAATGTTAATTCTTCTTTGTTCCGTATCGGCTCAGAAGATGAACCCTTATATTCCCACGCAGATGAAAAAGTGAAATTTTCATCATCTCGGAGAGCTTCACCTTCTTCGGTTTGGGATTCTTCACGAAAATGCCCACCGCAGGACTCACTCCGATCCAGTGCATCTCGAACCATCAATTCACCTAATTCCAGAAAATCTGCAACACGGCCGGCCTTCTCTAATTCTGGATTCATAACATTATCTCGACCGGGGACACGAACCTTTTCCCAATAGTCTTTTTTCAAGGATTGAATTTCACTGATTGCTTTGGTGAGTCCTCCTTGGTTCCGAGCCATACCGCAATTTTCCCACATGATATGTCCTAAATCACGATGAAAACTTTCTACAGAGCGATTGCCATTATTTTTCAATAATCGGTCATTTCGATCTCGTGCATCTTTTTCTGCTTTATCAAATGCTTCATGGTCTGTAGGAATGGCTGGTGTGCGAATATCATTGGATAAATATTCACCAATTGTATAAGGAAGAACAAAGTAGCCATCAGCCAATCCTTGCATTAATGCAGAAGCCCCTAATCGGTTTGCACCATGGTCTGAATAATTACATTCCCCAATAGCATAAAGTCCTGGAACGGTAGTCATGAGATTGTAATCTACCCAAAGCCCACCCATAGTATAGTGGACAGCAGGATATATGCGCATGGGCGTTGTATAAGGATCGTCCCCTGTAATTTTTGCATACATCTGGAATAAGTTACCATATCTGGCACTCACCACATCCTGCCCTAACCGTTTAATCGCATCTTTAAAATCAAGATAAACAGCAAGTTTGGTTGGCCCAACGCCAAATCCTTCATCGCATCGTTCTTTGGCTGCCCGGGAAGCTACGTCCCTAGGAACAAGATTCCCGAATGCCGGATAACGTCGTTCCAAATAATAATCACGTTCATCTTCTGGAATATCTCCTGGACGACGATCGTCTCCCTTCTTGTTGGGAACCCATATCCGGCCATCATTCCGCAAAGATTCAGACATAAGCGTCAATTTGGATTGATAGTCTCCGGACACTGGTATACAGGTTGGATGAATCTGTGTGAAACATGGATTCCCAAACATAGCGCCTTTTTTATAGGCCTTCCACGCTGCAGTTACATTGCTACCCATGGCATTGGTAGAAAGGTAAAAAACATTCCCATATCCGCCTGTGGCCAATACAACAGCATGGCCAAAATGGCGTTCATATTCTCCAGTCATCAAATTACGGACGATTACACCGCGGGCTTTGCCATCAATTTTCACTATATCCAACATTTCATGTCGATTATACATCGTAACACTACCCTTGGCAATCTGGCGACTTAAAGCACTATATGCGCCCAGTAAAAGTTGTTGTCCCGTTTGCCCTCGAGCATAGAAGGTCCTTGAGACCTGGACACCACCAAAAGAACGATTATCTAATGTACCACCATATTCCCGGGCAAAAGGCACACCCTGAGCCACACATTGATCAATAATATTTGCACTCACTTCTGCTAACCGATAAACATTGGCTTCTCTGGAACGATAATCCCCACCTTTAATGGTATCATAAAAAAGACGGTAAATAGAATCGCCGTCATTCTGGTAATTTTTTGCAGCATTGATCCCACCTTGTGCAGCAATTGAATGAGCGCGGCGGGGACTATCCTGAAAACAAAATGTTTTTACATTGTAACCCATTTCTGCCATGGATGATGCGGCGGATGCACCGGCGAGACCAGTTCCAATAACAATAACATCCAGACGACGTTTGTTGGATGGGCTTACTAATGGGACTCTTGATTTATAATTCGTCCATTTATCTGTAAGTTGGCCGTCTGGAATTCTGCTTTCCAACATCAGAAGCTCTGCAAATAAAGGATGATGGGAATACTTGCAAATGCTACCGGAACAAGAATTGAAAATCCACCGGCTAATTTCTCAATTGGAGAAAGATACTTTTGTGTTTTAAGTCCTAACGTTTGGAATGCTGATGCAACACCATGGTTTAAGTGGAACCCGAGAATGACCATGCTGAAAACATAAAATACAGTATACCATACTTCCCGAAAAGCTGTGACGGCAACCGTGTAAAGATCTTGATTGCCCCAAGGGTCATTTCCCACTTCTCCCCAATGCATTTCATACCAAAAACTTTTCATATGAATCGCAATAAATACCAAAACAAGCACCCCCAATAGCGGCATGTTCCTAGATGGCCAACTACTATTCTCTGCCCCCGATGAGACTGAATAATCCACAGGACGGGCGTTTTTGGATTGAATGGCAAGATATATTGTCAAAACTGTATGCAGGATGATGGATGTGTATGTAAGAAGGGATAAAATTTTCACCACCGGATTAGTTGTCATGAAAAAGGCATATTCATTGAATTGCTGTTGCGCGGCGGAACCGGAAAGCATGATCAACTGAAGATTCCCAACCAAGTGGCCGATTAAAAAAAGAGTGAGAAATAATCCGGACAGAGCAGCCAGAGTTTTTCTGAAAAGTGTAGATGTAAAATAGGAGGTCATCCAGAGAATCAATCAAAATCTAAGGACTGAAATTAAGGATTCAAATGTGTCTGTGCACGGAGAATCCGAATAACTAATCTTGTAGCTGCGTAGAAAAATAAGCGCTGGTCAGCCACATGGCTGATTGCAAATATAGCACTATCTTCAACGGTGACAGAGGAATAAAATTGAACACCATGTATGCAACACCAATCAATATAATTAGTGATACCCCCAAGATTGAATTTCGCGCCAATGCTGTTCCCATTTTTGTGACTTGAATGTAAGTCATAGTCAAAAGTCCAATAGAGATAACCCACCACCCTAAAAAACGATAAATAACCTGTAAATAATCTGGAAGATGGGCATTTATATCATCTGCAAACAAAGTATGGAAAGATGTTTGAAGTAACGCTTCGTTGGGCGGTTGATCCAGCATCCAGGGTTCCGGATGAATCAGCCAGCCCAACCCCAGTCCAACAGCACCAAGACCAATAAGGAAAAGTGGGATCCATGTGAAATTGTGAATATTTTTTTGGTCCATTACTATTGTTATTTCAATCTTTGAATTGGAAAAATCATTAATTCAGATTAGCTATATTGTGAAAATGTTGTGGTATCAAATAATACATTTTCAAATAAAACAATCATTAATGCAGAATTAAAATTAACTGATTAAAATCAAATCGAGATAATATTTAAAATAAAAATTAATTTATGTATGTTAATCATAGTTGCATTGCGCCTGCAACCCAAAGGGACCTTTTTCCATAACAATTTCAAAAAACGAGTCAAAGAATTTTTCTTCTTCTAGGCTACGCTCTTTCAATCCTGCTAAAGCTAAATGGCCAACCCATTTATTCCATTCACTATATGTTTTTCCATTCGGACCAATTTGGGAATCATCCAAAACCAGAGATGCTTTATTGAATTTATGCCGATCTTCTACTGTCCAATTTCTTACAACAGATAGTAATTCATCGCGGACAGATTTCACCGTAAGAATCGATGTCCAAAAAGCTACTGGTGCCATTTCATAGCCCAAGGGCGGATGATCGGAACCACGGACTTCCACCAAATTTTTCAGACGAACATTGGTAAAAATCTGGTGCAAAGCGGCCTGAATATCTTCTGCGCGAATTTCCCCTAAATTTTCTAATCCAATGAGTCTTTCGCCTAAAGTCTGATTTGTACTCACAATAATTCCGTTATGATCCAATTCAAAAATGCCGGGAACGCCCATTATGTAATCTATATATTGATCTATCATTCTTTCGGGGGATTCTATACCATGATTAATCAAGTTTCGGCAACGGGAATTATCTGTGTTCTCCCAAATCACACTACGCGTGTTTTCTAGCCCGGTTGGTTGTCCATTTCGGAAAGGGCTGTTTGCAAAAAGATAAGCAGACACCGGTTGCAGGCAGTCTGCAACAAATGTCATATCTTCTAGATCTCTTTCACTAGTAATGTCAAAATTGATCTGGATACTGGAGGTATTGCGCATCATCCATTTCCCCATGGTGCCGTTTTGTTCCATGTTAGCATTCATGAGTTGATATTTTGGTAGATTAATCAGATCAACATCATCAGGGGCATAATTGGGTTCCACACTATAATTGATAATTTTTAGATCATTGGCGTTTACTACTTCTGTTAAAGCTTGCTTGTGTTTGCCAATTGCAGTGAATAAAGTATTTAAATCCCGGTAGGGCGGACTGGACCATTCAAGTTGGCCCCCAGGCTCGAGAGAATAAACACCATTTCTTCCTACATTCTCATTCATGATAGCCAAAAGGTCTGTCGCGGAAAATTCATCACCCGGATTCACAGGAAGTCGGTGATTCTTTTTAGTGTAAAG
>Ga0208407_1001298_pt1 | contig 11469 bp, 12 predicted proteins | sample ETNtaG_9_FD_185775 | JGI IMG/M metagenome (GOLD analysis project Ga0208407, IMG submission 185775) | Marine microbial and viral communities from oxygen minimum zone, Eastern Pacific Ocean - ETNP201406SV69 (SPAdes) (version 2) | ecosystem: Environmental > Aquatic > Marine > Oceanic ...
CCGATTCAGAAATTAATAAAATAAAAGTAATATATATAATGCCCACAAATTATATTTTAACAGGAAATCTGAACGTAGGTGGAGACGCTGTCATCGCTGGTACGGTGTACGATATCAAAAGCCTCAGTACCCTAGTGAAGCTATTGGCACAGGGGGGGTATAAAGATCTCATGGAGTTAACTAATAATCAAAGAACAGTTGATAAATTAGATATCAACGGTGACCTCATCTTGGTGACATTCGAATGTGGACCCGAGAAATCGACGTTAAACGTGCTCGGAACAACTTCATCGATGCAAGTGGTGAGTTTGGAATAGTGGTATTTAAAGACGTGACTCAAAGTCTAACTAATGAATGAAATTAAAAACATTTTTCGACGCATATTTAAATTTAAATCCTCGGAAGATTCACTGTGGAACAGCCCCGAATTTGATGATAGAGTATTAGACCACATAACAAGAGGATATTCAAACATGGAAATTTGTGAAATCTACGGCATACGATATGATACTTTAAAACAACGTTTGAGAAACATAGCGTATGATATGTACGTCGAACGAAGAAATATTCTAGAAATTAGAAATAAAACGGGTGTGAGTGCCCAAGAATTATTATTTGAAATCGAACGCAGGGAAGGTCCAGATAAATCTAAACGTATGAGATCTCAGAGAGAGGGTCTCCATGAACCACTTTATTAATTAAAATAATCATAATACGTATAATGCCGGCACCTATACTAGGACTCTTCGCGAAGGGCGCTGCCAAAACCATGGCAAAACGAATGGCGAAAGGCATGGCAAAGTCTGCCGCTGGACAATTCAAACGGGAGGCATTCACCATGGCAAAGAATCTTCGCCGGAACGCACCAGGCATGATATACGATTACACCAATAGGGCGCGCGCGGCGGCGACCAATTATGTCGATCATAACAGGAATAGAATCTATCAAACCGATGGTAACGCGTTTTATACAAACACCGGCAATGGACGCAACTACAATCCACACCCAGCGTATTACAACAGACCGGGTAGTGATTCGTACCAACCATTGACTTAAAGAATACAATACATTACCTGTAAATGATCACGGAACCTGACTGGAAAGGGCATGAATCAAATCCCCACGGTCGCGTATACATTGGAAAACACACAATAATACGCGAAGGTGTCATAATAAACAAACCGACCGAAAAAATTACACACATTGGTGATGATTGTTATATAATGAACCGCGCGTTCATAGGACATGATTGTCATATAGATGACGGCGTTCAGGTGAATCCCGGCGCGTCCATCGCTGGGTTCGTAAAAATTGGCAAATATTCACACATCGGCATGAACGCGTCGATACACCAAGACTCCGAGTTGGGTGAGTATTGTGTAGTGGGTGCAAATGGATTCTTCAAGGGAAAATCACCCGATGGTATCGTGTGGGCGGGCGTCCCCGCTAGACCTATTAAAGTAAACATGATAGGAATCGAACGATCGAACTTAACCGCGCTCGAAAGAATCGATTTAATTGAACGTGCGATACGATTTATTGACGGATTCAAGCGTTCGAGCGATATCGAGGGGATATCCGATTGAATTTCGATTCATGAAACACATAATATTTGCCTCGATCGCATCGGTCTTTTCAATATACCCTATATTTTCTATATAGAATTCGTTTTCCGAAGACCATCTATATACATTATCCACGGTATAAATCCCAATCGATCTTGATTTTTTCATTGAACTGTTACTTACTTCAATATTAAATGTAATATCACCACACGACCCATTTATAAAAATAGAGGCATCGTTCGCGTATGGCACGTGTATGTTATCGATCGTCTTCTTTGATTTCATGAGAAGGAACATGAGAATCGAGATTGGGTGAATCGCCAAATCCTCAACGATATTTACATCCCTCGGGATCATCGTGCCGTTGTTCAACCACTTCATTTCGATATGTTTTACTTGTTTACACTGTCCCAACGCCTTAACAGCGGCATGTTGTAGCCATGTAAAATCACAATATAAAAACGTATCATCGGGCTTATTCGCGAAAATGTCTAAAGTGTCGTCGAGTGATGGGCAAATTGGCTTCTCCACCCAAATGTTCTTCACACCCAATGAAAATAATTCTAACAAAACCGCGTGGTGTGTGCTCGCGGGTGTGGCAACGAACACGTGAGAATCGTATTCGTTAAATTGAACATCGTCGATGTGACTGTAATCGGCCGAATTATTATATGGGTCGACTGTGATTACTTCATGATTTAATTTTTGTAATTTAGATTTAAGTATCTTGCCAAAATATCCTAGTCCAATGATAATAGTTGTCATAATTAAAGAGTACTCACGTTTATTCTTTAATAATGAAAGTGCCATATAATGATTTATCTTTGATTCACGCGCCATTGATTCAAGAATTCCATGAATCCCTCGATCGCGCGTTGCGTACATCAAACTTTGTCGGTGATGCGGTATTCGCAGAAGCGTTTAAAAAATATACCGGTTCAAAACACTGTGTTACGTGTAACAGTGGTACGGACGCACTGTATATCGCTATAAAAGCACTCGAGCTTACACCCGGTTCGAAAATCGCGGTGCCGGCCGTGTCGTATGCTGCTACAGCGATGGCAGTGGTAAACGCGGGGCATATACCTGTGTTTATCGATATTGATCCTAATACCGGACTCATGCTAACGCGAGAGGTCCGAGATGTAGATTGTGTGATTCCGGTACACCTCTATGGTCAAGTCGTAGATATCGAACCTCTTCTAAAATTGGGAATACCGATCATCGAAGATTGCGCGCAAGCACACGGAACAAATGTCGGACGAACAGGTGTGATCGGGTGCTTCTCCTTTTATCCCGGTAAGAATCTGGGCGCACTCGGCGACGCCGGCGCGTGCATAACGGATGATCAAACACTGGCGATAAACATGAAGCGATACGCGAGTCTTGGCTCGAGTGCCGATAACAAATATGAACATCCCACCGATGGCATTAACAGTCGAATGGATGCGATTCAAGGGCTATTCCTCGAGACGAAGCTCAAACACCTAGACGAGTGGACGAGCGCGCGACGAACTTTGGCAAAATTATACGAGTCGGGTTCTACATTCCCAAAACGAAACACAATGGGAAATGATGTGTACCACGTCTTTTATACTTTGGTGGATGATCGACAAGAGTATATTAATTACATGACTAACGCGGGAATTCAAACGGGAATACACTACCCATTCGCCCTACCTAATCTAAAATGTTTCGAAAAATTCTACCGGCGTTGTGACAATGCCACGGAATTTTGTAAGCGTTGTGTAAGCTTACCATTATTCCCTGGCATGACGGCCGTTCAAATTGTATCTACATTAAAGTGTCATAAAGATTATCTGCGTCTTCGGGGAGTTTAAAATTGCCATCGGCATCCCATCTATTATCTTGTTTATCGACCGTTTTAATGTGCCAAATCGCCAGTGTTGGATCTGCTTTGAGACCAAATGGCTTTGTCGCGCCCACAACATTCTCGTGTAGCTCGCTTCCATATTTTATAGTTTCGCAATTTTTAAATACTCTACATATATAATCTGGCCAATTTATCCAATCAACCTCGTTTAGTACGAATTTACAATCCTCGATCCATTTTTGTGTGAACCCGTGTGAAATATTTATTCTAGGAACCATGAGTAAATCCGCGTCCATATCGGTTAACATTTGCTTAACATTTTTTATTAATTTTTCTTTTGGCATTTCGTCTGGGTCTATTATAAATATAAAATCACCCGTACATTTTGAAATGTGATAGTTCCTATGCGTCGCAAAATTTCCATCGAATTCGCGTTCGTGTGTCACGACATCGTCTTTAAAATAGTCGATGACTCGTCGTACGTTTTGGGTGACGTGCTTTGAATCTATTAGAATATTAATTTCATCCTCTTGGTCGATGACCTTCTTGAGAAAGGAGATGAGTGAGTACAAATCCCTCGATTCGTTGCACACGCATATGGCGTAGGATAACTTCATTGTGATTTTAACATGAATAAATTCTTTAATTAAAGAAATTAAACGTAGTATTGACAATGAACAATGACTCTTCGTGTAAAAAAATTACACCCCGATGCTGTCATACCGACGCGTACGTCGCCACATTCGGTCGGCTATGATTTATATAGCATGGAAGACATTACAGTACCATCGATGGATAGGCGTATTGTCAGTACCGGTGTGTGTGCGACTCTACCTCCGGGTGTGTACGGAAGAATAGCACCTAGATCTGGCATGACTCTAAAATATGGAATTCAAACCGGTGCGGGAGTCGTGGATCCCGATTTTACGGGCGAGCTGGTGGTTGTTCTTTTTAATTTTGGATCCGAAGATTTCGAAATTAAGAAGGGCAATAGAATAGCTCAAATGATTTTAGAACGGTGTGAAACGCCGTTAATTGAAGAAGTTATAGAATTAACCGAGACGGAGAGAGGTGATAATGGCTTTGGTTGGTCCGGTGCTTAGTTCGAAAACGCGACTCCGGCCATGCCATCCTTGACTCTTAAAATATTGTAATTTACAGCGTATACTCTATGATTATCCGACCCGTTGCCGGCGTTTACTCCATCCAGTGTTAATTTAGCGTTATCGATCCTAGAAAAGTTTAGCGTACCCGATGGTTGCGATTTATTCATGGTTAGGCAAAATGGCCAGGTATATACGGCCGTCGTCTGTAACAGGTCATCTGGGAGAATAGAACAGTGGTTTTCAGGCACAACAGTGTGGTAGAATAAACTTGACATGTTTTCATACAGCGCGAGACCGTTGATATACAGGGACCCTGTATCGAACCTGAAATGATTCGCATTCGTCCAAGCTTGCGTTGCGCCGCGTCCGTTGAGTAAGTGCAAAGCTTTGACTGGGTGGTTGAAATAGGTAAGATCGATGGAATTATCAGTCCTCGAGGCTGGCTGGTATTGTACTTGTGTGATTAAGATTTCATGATCGGTCGATGTAAAGTGTTCTCGCTCGGCCGTGTCGAGGTACGCATACATGCCGTAGACCTTTGGTGTGAGATCACCCAGGGTTGGGCGACACTTGATTCGAAGTTCAACTTCGTGGTACTGCATCGCGACCAATGGGAGGGCCTTGGTCCAATCCTCGCTGAAGAAGAATGGGATTCGGTAGTGGTCACCAAGGTTATTATTAGTAGTCGTACCGTTTTGTTTGAGCTCACCTAAGCATAGAGTTGTGGTCGAACGCGCTTGATTCTCCTGGTAGAGTACGTTGTGAACACCTTGAATGAACATGGAATCGAGACGGACAACCTCTTGTCCACCAATGTAAAGAGAAAATTCAGTTGGCGCCTCGCTATGTCTATATATACCAGCGGTTGAGTTTGAATTACCCGGCATCGCGATTCCCGGGCTCTCAATCCAGATGTAGGAGAGTAAATCCCCCTTGGATTTGATTGGGATCACAACTTCCTTGCCACCGCCGAAGGTGCCGATGTAATCCAATCGTTCTGGTTTGAGTGCGAAATTTGTATGACGTTTGAAATTTTGCCTGAAGAAGCTGACCTGAGGATCGCCCTTTATGTAGGCATCTTGGGCACCCACCGATACTAGTTCGACAAGCGCAGCTGACATTATTATTATTAAATGATATTAAAAATTTGGCTCGATATCGTACTAATGGTGGTCTTCCAAGCTCTCACCTGGGAATCACGGGACGATAAAGACCGACACGAGATTAGTATATTTGGCAAAACTGAGGATGGAAAATCTGTATGTGTGACGACTCATCTTTCTCCATATTTTTTTATAAAGCTTCCAAAAAATATCAACACACAGAGACTTCAGGTGATTTATAATAAAATTAATAAAACATGTCCCGATTGTTTGAAATCGTACAATGTCATTCATCGAAAAGATGTTTGGGGTTTTCAAAATAATGAAAAATTTGCGTACATGCAATTGTTCTGTTATACCGCCGCTGCTAGAAAAATGGTCGCGGGTCGGTTGAGGCGACCCCTCCCCGATGAAAATTCTAAATTGAAGATATACGAATCAAATCTAGACCCTGTTCTTCGCCTGATGCATCGCACTGGAATTCAATCCACGGGCTGGATGGAGGCGGAGGAGTCGTGTGAGCCCGGGTACTACGCGAACGTTGACATTGATCTTTTCTGTAATGAATGGAAAAAATTAAAACCGGTTGAAAAACCGGAAACGGCACCATTTGTGGTAGCTTCCCTGGATATCGAATGTAACAGTTCGACTGGTAAATTCCCCGACGCAGACGTGACCGGCGATGCATGTTTTCAGATAGCCGTCAGCCTGTGTAAATATGGAGAAGATGAACCATATGATAAGACATGTTTCTGTTATAAACAGACAGATTCCAATTTAGATGGATGTAACATCGTGAGTTTCGATACAGAGCGAGAAATGTTGGAGGCTTTTCAAGTGTATGTATGCGAGAATGATATCGATATAATAACGGGCTGGAACATCTTTGGGTTTGATCTTGAATACATTATAAAACGAGGTATAATCGCAAAATGTTCACATAAATTCTTTCAGATGAGTAAACGAAAAAATCACGCGTGTGAATTGGTTCGTAAAAAACTGTCGTCGAGCGCGTTGGGGGACAACTTTCTTAAAATGTTACCGATGCCGGGTCGTTTTATTTTTGATTTATTCCATGAAGTTAAACGCGGGTACAACCTCGATTCATATAAACTCGATAACGTGGCGAAGCTATACCTCGGGGATAGCAAGATCGACATGCCAGCTAAAGAGATGTTCAAAAGATATAGGGAAGAGGACCCAATCGCGTTGAGACAGGTCGCAGAGTACTGTATAAAGGATACATTACTCCCACATCGTTTACTCTCGAAATTATCAATCCTTGTAAATTTGCTCGAGATGGCAAAGGCTACGTGGGTGCCCGCGTGTTACTTGGTCGAGAGGGGACAGCAAATCAAGGTGTTCAGTCAACTGACAAAGAAGGCGAGAGAATTGGGATTCATGGTTCCCACGATTCAATACGGCGCGCTGCCAGATCAAGGATATCAAGGCGCCACGGTTCTCGACGCACAAAAAGGTGCGTATTATACTCCTATCACTGCTCTCGATTTCGAAGGGCTGTACCCGTCGATCATGATGGCACACAATCTGTGTTATTCATCCCTTGTTATGGATCCAAAATATGAGAACATTGAAGGAGTCACTTATGAAAGCTTTGATATACCGGTGCCGAGTAAGATTGAGGGACAACCACCGACGATGCGCACCTGTAAATTCGCACAAGATGTCCCATCTCTCCTCCCCAGTATCTTACTTGAATTGAAACAGTTCAGAAAACAAGCGAAGAAGGACATGGCGGTGTCCACAGGCGCCCTCAAAGCGATGTATAATGGTAAGCAGCTCGCTTATAAAATAAGTATGAATTCCGTGTACGGTTTTACCGGAGCTGGCAAGGGTATGTTGCCGTGTGTTAATATCGCGTCTACTGTGACGACGAAAGGTCGTAGCATGATCGATGAGACGAAGGCGTACGTGGAAAAGCACTTCCCTGGTTCAAAGGTAAGGTATGGTGACACGGACTCTGTCATGGTTGAGTTTGATGTGGGTGATCGCAAAGGTGAGGAAGCGATTGCCTACAGCTGGGAAGTTGGTGAGAGAGCTGCTGAAGAGTGTAGTCGACTTTTCAAAAAGCCAAATAACCTTGAACTAGAAAAGGTTTACATGCCCTATTTCCTCTATTCGAAGAAGCGATACGCCGCTAAATTGTGGACGCAGGGGAAGGATGGTACCATGAATATGGATTACATAGATGTAAAGGGGCTTCAACTCGTGAGACGCGACAACACCGCTCATGTTCGGGAGGTGTCGAAAGAGCTACTGGACGTCGTCCTCGAGAGCAATGACACTGAAGCACCAAAGGCGTTGGCGCTTCAGAGAGCCATCGAACTCATCGAGGGTGATGTTCCGATCGAGAAGCTCACACTCTCACAAGGACTGTCTGATACGTACAAGGTAAAGGGGGTGGGTGTATCTATAAACAGCCCTGATATACGCAACATCAATCAAGCGCACGTTCAAGTTGTTCGTAAAATGCGCGAAAGACAGCCGGGTTCCGAGCCACAATCCGGGGATAGAGTACCGTATGTTTTGACGAAGACTGATGATCCCAAAGCGAAAGCATTCGAAAAATCAGAAGATCCAAAGTATGCGAAGGAACATGGTATTCCGATTGACAATGAGTATTATTTCATGAACAAATTTTTGAATCCGGTGTGTGATCTTCTAGAACCACTTTTTGAAGACCCGAAGGAAGAAATATTTGGAGAGTTATTAACCAAGATAAAACCAAAGAGACGACCAAAGAAAAAACCAGAGACACCGATCGATGAGCTATTTAAAAAATAGAGGCTATTATTTAATAAGTCAGACATGAGCACTACACATAAATCGAATCGTAGGGAGCGCGTTCAACCATCGAATAAACTGATAACCCTCATCGGGCGCGAACATGAAAAATTATGGAAGAAGCGAATGAATCTGGTGATCCAAGCGCTCTCGGAGGATAACGAAGATCCCGCGGAATTCTCGAAGACATTGACGGTGACGTATCAAGATGAAGTTGAAAAAGAGGTACATCGTCGAATGCAGGAATTTTGTAAAAAACTGAATGAAGAGTTGCAGATACCTCGGACGGTTTTAAATAAGTACATGCCAAATCCACACAATCTGTGTATGGGATATAACAAACTTGGCAATCCATGTAACAATAAGGCTCTCCATCAATATGGGAATTACTGTTTTATTCATAGAGAAATGGCACCGCACCCGACGACAAATATAGATCAGAGTGCCACGACGGGTGGTTTACCCGGGACATCGGCGTTTGCCCGGGAAATGTCTAGTAGTGAATTGATAATTAAGGAATAGATGGTAAAGGAGCTTAAGGAAATGAATCGTAATTTAATAAATGAAAAAATCAGAAATCCTATTGAATCACATTGACACATTTTATAAAACACCCGAGCACCGCGAGACCCTGGTCGATATACTAAATAAATCGGGTGGAATCTCTCTACGAAATCTCGAATGGTTTATCACCAATTACTCGAAGAGAAATGGATTATCAATTCACAAAACTGCCGATGGTAAACTCATGAACGTTCATTGCGCGTATAAGAGCACATTAGACGGATATAGCAAAAAATTATTCGATCCATTCTGTAGATGTGATAAAATAGAATATACTATTCCGGATACAAATGATAAAATTCATACGACTGTCGCACAGCTCAATTTTATCAAGTGGTGTATTAAGAACGATATAATTTCTTATATTAGAGATAACAAAACTTCTATATTTAATAAGTAATTCTACAATCAATCGCATTCGTTCCATCTCCTTCTAAATCCAATTCCGAATTCATACTTCCGTATTGAAGAGTATCTCCTTTTACATCTAAATAACCATCTTTAAATGTGAATGTCGTATACGCTTTATAATATAAATTCAGTCTATACACCTGTGACAAGGCATGGATCGAGGGATCGATATCACACGACAAATACGTTCGATTCGATTTTATATTTCCAAAATCGATACTCCCCGATGGTTCAACGTTACGCGGAAACATAGAGAAGGTATACGTGTAAATATTTTGTGGTGGAACCGAGATTCTATGTAGGACTGGAATACAAGTTTTAAAATATAAATTATCATTCGATATAGAATTTGGTAAGTCTTCACCGTTTATAAATATTTTTGCTTTGGTCATGATGTCATCACTTAAACTATCGATATTTCGTACATAACTATCGCGCGATGTCATGTTGAATCTATTTTGAATATATGTATATTTCAGCCACCGAACCTCGTCCGTGATAGGAAAACCGGAATTAAATTTCCCGTGAGGTTCATTTTCATCTTCATATCTGACATTTCGGAAAAACCAATGAAAACTCTTGACGCGATTCTTAGGAACTAAATCTAATTTTACATTATCCTCTCCCGCTGTATCGACGGTCGGGTGTTTAATAAATATATCCGTAATCATTTTATATTCTTGATTCGTGTAATACATGCGTTCGTATGGCTCGAGTGTGATCTCTTCGGTTATAATTTCAAATTTATCAAAGTGTAATTTGAACTTATACCCCGAGCCACTGGGATCGTAAAATGATTTCTCTTTCTCCGTTAAATTACTGTACTGTGTGCTCGTTATATTAGGCGCAACGGACACATCCGTGAAAAATGTATCCGGTCTAAATTCAAATATAAATTCCAACTTTTGTTTGTTGATGGCACACAATGGAAAAAATGGTCGACCGGGCTCGTTCGTCTCGTAATCGTCACTCTCGTAATTTCTAGAAAAAAAGAATGGGATAGGAATCATCAACGTCGTCGTAGTCTTATCGAAATTAAGACTCGCGTCTGTATTATTCATAAAGAATCCCTCATACATACCTCTATTTAACGAATAACTCTGTGTATTTATTTCAGATACATCCGCGTATAGCTTATCATGAATGAATCCCCAATCGTCTTGGTATTTTTCTAGAGTCATTTCATCTACATTCATCGAGATCGATTTGAACAGATGTCGACCTAATATATCAGAATATCTATAAGCTTTTCCATTCGTAACCCCAATCTCGTCCTGATCCGGTAGCGCTGGAATTTCGATCTTTATATACATGTTTGATAGCAAATCGCCCATGGAGCGCGGGTCGTATTGAACTTTGATGGTTTGATTCAATGGCCATTGGTTTGCCGCGGTGAGGGGTTCGGTCCTACTGATTGTGTGACTTCTATGATATTTTCTAAAATTTGAATGTCGTTTTGGATTATATTTAAAGAGGGATCTATTTGGATCATCTGAGAGAAGGTGTAAGTCCTGTGCCCCAATTGCGGCTAAACAGATCTCTGCCCCTGTGTGTGGTCCAGTTCTATCGCACATACTACTTATTGCTTATATATTTTTAAATCATTTTTCCACATGGTGAGATGTGACGTTTTCGCGAGAATGTCTAATTCCCTGTTGGTCTTTATAGCTTCCTCGGTCAAGTTTTGAACCGCTTCTGCGGTATACTGATAGGTCCTAATATTTAATAAATAATCATATGAGCCATCTATCTTGACATAGCTTTTAGATATTTCGCTTTCGAGGTCTGCTTTTTTTCGTTTGAAAACGATTATTTTTTCGCTAATCACAGCGTTCACAAAGCGAGACATATTTTCCAATTTGGTGGATTTTTGCTCGAGAGACTTCAACAGGAATGCTTTTCTCTTCTTATATGTATCGATCCGGATTTCTACGAAATCAACTAAAATCTCTTCTGGGCTTTTATACTTACAGATCCCCTTCTTCGGATGGAAGAGATGCATGTTGCTCACGTGAAACGGTTTTTGTAATTTTAAATCCTTGTTCAAATCCTTGCCAGAATAGCCAGTTATTTTGAAATC
>Ga0208407_1001308_pt1 | contig 11416 bp, 11 predicted proteins | sample ETNtaG_9_FD_185775 | JGI IMG/M metagenome (GOLD analysis project Ga0208407, IMG submission 185775) | Marine microbial and viral communities from oxygen minimum zone, Eastern Pacific Ocean - ETNP201406SV69 (SPAdes) (version 2) | ecosystem: Environmental > Aquatic > Marine > Oceanic ...
TTCAAAATCCATGAACAGCCGTTCAATTGTCCTCATTTTTGGAATTCTACTCGTCGTAACTGCTTCGTTCTCAGGATGTGTGGCAGAACCTACTCCATTAGAAGAAAATGAGATTGGAGAAATAAGTGTAGTTGTAACAATCGATTTTTCAAATCGAGGCAATGAAACAGCAAATCTCGAAGAACAGTTAACCAATGGTTCCATCACATTTGAACCAGTTTTGATAGCATCTGGAACTACTGCTTATCGCGTCATGGAAGCACTACAAATCCGAGAGAATTTCACCATGGATGTTACCTTCTACACCTTTGGGCCCTACATTCACACTATAGATGGTGTGGCGGGGAATTCAGACACGTATTGGTCATTAGAAGAGAATGGGACTGCATCAATGGTGGGAGCAGGCGATCTTGAAATTACTGCCGATTCAAACCTTGCATGGGTATTGGCTTCTTCTGCTGAGTATTAACTGAAATAATCTATTTTCAATCGCAACGGCTTAAGGCCGTTCCCGGTTGAGGTAAAGGTATGCTCGGTCTCCACGCACTCAATGTGCCTGCTGAGGCAGTACTAATTTCGGAGATTTTTCTGATAATTTGTGCTCTTTTTGCAATTTCGAGTGGTGGAAGTGGTTCTCGAACTCCTCGAACAATAATCTGCGCAATTAGTATTGCAGTCATTTTGTCGTTTGGACGAATTCTATTCGACCCAATTCCCAATGTGCAACCAATTACCATAGGACTCTTGCTTGTCGGTGCCACCTACGGCGCACGTCGTGGAATTGGCATTGCTATTCTCATCGCTGTATTGTCCAACATGGTCATCGGAACAGGTGTATGGACTCTCTTCCAAGCAGGAGCGTGGGGGATAATAGCGGTTGGAGGAGCCTTGGCTGCAAACCAATTAATCATCAATGGAAAACTGAATTTAAGTAAGTTGATAATTGCAGGAATTGTCTCTGCTTTTATCTTCGATTTCTTGGTCTCCCTATCTGTGTTCATTGCCGATCCTACTCCAAGCCTTTTCATCGCTTACCTAATCACAGGATTGCCATTCGATCTCCTTCACGCTGCAGGAAACATTGTGATTGCTGTAACCCTTGGCCCATCGATGCACGGTTTACTCTCGCGCTCTTTGTCCTCGACCGGTCTGAAAATCAGGAGTGTCGTAAATGAGTCTAGAATCGAATGATCCGAGTTCAACTATGGTTTTGGTTGTAAGATCTGACTTGAAGTTAAGTTCAGGGAAATTGGTAGCGCAAGCCGGGCACGCTGCAGTAGAAGTTGCACTCAAAGCTCGAAAGTCGGAATCTGATTTACTCACTCGATGGCGAGAGGAAGGAGCAAGAAAAATCGCTCTCAAGATTCCAGATGAGGATGCCTTGAAACGATTGTTTGGAGAGGCAAAAGAAGCAGGCTTGGTGACATATTTAGTGAAGGATGCTGGACATACCGAAATTCCGCCTGGGACATTAACTGTAGTTGGAATTCTAGGACCCAGGAGAGCAGTAGATGCTCTCGTTGGAGATCTGCCACTACTCTGATTGGGTTCATTTCCCAAATAGTCTACTCTTCAACATTGAATCGTTGGTATACTTCATTTGTCGTACGGGAAACTCTGATGAAAGTAGTACACTTTGGTAGATCCTTTATCCTTCTAGCCCCAACATACGAGCAAGCAGACCTGACTCCCCCCAATATTGACTGCACGGTCTCTTCCAATCCACCTCTGTAGGGGACTCTAACCTCCTTGCCCTCAGGGGCGCGGTGTTTTGCAATCTCTCCGTAATACTCTTGCATGGCCTTTGCAGATGACATGCCATAGAATGACTTGTACATCTTTCCATTTTCTCCTTCAACTAACTCGCCACCCGATTCATCATGCCCAGCTAGCATCCCTCCAAGCATCACGAAGTCAGCACCAGCAGCAAACGCCTTAGCAACATCTCCGGGGGATGAACATCCACCGTCGGCCATGACGTGGCCTCCCAGTCCGTGTGCGGCATCCGCACATTCTGAAATAGCGGATAACTGAGGATAGCCGACACCTGCCACCTTTCTGGTAGTGCATACCGAACCAGGGCCTATTCCAACTTTCACAACATCTGCACCAGCCAGAATTAATGCCTCCGTCATCTCTCTAGTAGCCACATTTCCCGCTATCACAATAGAGTTCGGAAAATCCCTTCTTACATCCTTGATAAAATCCAAGAATACCTCTCTGTATCCATTTGCTACATCAACACAAATCATAGACAATTTCTTGCTTGTAGACATCTTCTTCTTCAGTAACTCCAAACTATCCTCCGTAGAGCCGCATGTAACTGCCACAAATCCTGGATCGACATCATCATTCCAAGCATCTGAACACTGCCTCGTCGAGTAGAACTTCTGAAGACAAGTCAACATTCCATGATTCTGTAGTACCTTCGCGACTCCAAAGACACCTGTTGTATCCATATTTGCTGCAACAATTGGGACGCCTTTCCAAGTCTCGTCACAATGCCTGAATTTGAATTCGCGAACCAATGTAACATCAGATCTAGATACTAAGGTACTACGCTTAGGTCTGATTAATACATCATCAAAAGTTAGCTTCATATCATGCTCTATACGCATTGGAACCTTACCAATCCAACGAAGGTGTACTTAAGAGAATTATTATTTTCTATTCAATAACAAATGAAGCAGTAATCCCACAGGCATCAACATCACTCCCATCATTACAATCAACCTTGTCTGAAGAATAGGCAATCTATTCTCCAAGGCCTTCTTCCACATCCATCGAGTTACGATAATATCGCCTGCAATCATGTGAGTCCATGCCAAAACAGTACCCTCCTCAGTCCCTAGTAAAATCACGAGAGTATCTGCAATTTCAATGGGGTTTGCAGAAAATAAGTCAATCAATCCACTTGGATTCAAAACTACTGTCAATAGATAGGAAATTAGAGGGCCCAGAACAAACCATGGTCCTTCCATCCAAGTAGATGTTCTTTCAGATTCGGGTTGAACAAGCATCAACATCCAGAATGGTCCAATCCAAATTGTGGCTAACATGAACATTGCCAAATTGATTGGTTCCATTTTCCCATCTCCTAAACTGTTGAACTACGAGAATTCTTGAGGGGATGTCTTTGGCCGGGGAACCAAGTGTCGATTCCATTCCAATCTGGTTTGATTCCTAAATCGGCCAAAAGCAATTTGCTACTGATCCTAGCACTCTCAAAAATAGTTGGTAAACCACTTCCAGGATGGGTGCCTCCCCCAACTATGTAGACATTATCAAACTCATCGAATCGATTCTGGGGCCTGCGCCAAAGCATCTGATCTAGCCCATGTGCGAGGTTGAATACTGCTCCTCGATAGATGTCTGATTTTCCCCAATCATCTGGAGTCATTATCGTCTCTGAGACAATATGGTTGCGAATGTCATCATAGCCCAAATTAGCAATCTGATCGAGTATCAATTCCCGATAATCGTCCTTGATTTCATCCCAAATGATGCTATCATGTGTGTTGGGAACTGGAACTAAAACATAAACAGTAGAATGTCCTTCAGGAGCCAATGATGGATCTGTTACACAAGCATTCTGAACATATGCTGAAGGGTCTTCCCATGAAATCTTGTGTTCAGTAATTTCTTTGAGATTTTTCTCATATTCTTTCGAAGCATAGATCTGATGATGTGGCAAATCATACTTCTTGTCTACACCTAAATAAAGCATGAATGTCGAACAAGAATACGCCTTCTTTGCAAGTTTTTCATTGGTCCATTTCTTTCGCATTTTATTCGGAACCAGTGTTGTCATGGCATGAGCGAAATCAGCATTCAACACAACCTTGTCTGCTGAAAGAACCTCTTTTCCAATTTTTACACCTGTCACCTTTTTCCCCTCAAAAACCAATTCATCAACAGTGGAATCCAAACGAATCTTTACACCCATCTGTTCTGCAATCTCTGCCATTTTTACTGTAATTGAGCCCAATCCACCCTTGGCATGGAATATGCCATGCTCGTATTCCAAATATGCCAGGATTGTGAATAACGATGGAGCGTGGAATGGAGACATTCCTAGATACTTTGTCTGAAAAGACATTGCAAGTCGAACACGTTCATCATCAAACAAGCGAGAAAGGTCTCTGGCTACATTTGACCACGGTTTGAGAACACCAGCTACCTTCAACGCTCTTTTGCTAAATACATTGGTGAAACTATACCAAGGAGTCTGTAAACAAGCCTTTGAAACCGCTAATTTGTGACGATTCTCTTTCACATATCGTTCAAATCCCTTCGCATTTGATTCACCTGCTAATTCTCTAACTCGTTCCGTCATTTCATCTAAATTACTAGTGGCATCAATTGACCCACCGGCACCGTAAACCAAACGATAGGAGGGATCCAATGGAATCAATCCAAGTTCCTCATGAGCATCTCTACCGATTGCTTGGAAGATTTCTTCAATCACTTCAGGATAATGGAAAAAGGTAGGGCCTCTATCAAATTTGTAACCATCCTTCTCAATTATTCTGGTTCTACCTCCAACAGCATCTCCTTTCTCCACAATAGTCACATCTACGCCTGAATATTGTAGTAACAAAGCACTAGCAAGTCCTCCAGGGCCTGCTCCAACAACCAAAGCAGTTGGACTTCCTCCACGCGACACATCAACGGCTCAATCCCATTCTACATATAGGGGACGTTTAGATAATTCAAATTCAGGAAATAACGAACCTCCAAGACCAAGAGTTGAGTGGGACAAAGTATGTGGCATTGGGCGATCTCAATTCTGAGTGCGCTATTTGTTTTCAGTTTAGGTTTGGTTCTTTTCCTACGAAATAAATTTCCTGAACCTCATTACAACTGGAATAATATCGATGTAGATTCAATGTCATTCCCTGATGGGTTTCTATGGGGGACTGCAACCGCTGCTCATCAAGTAGAAGGAAATCTCTCAAACAATTGGTCTGATTTCGAAGAGAAGAAGGATTTGGAAAGAAGTGGGGCTGCATGTGACCATTGGGCTCGTTGGAGAGATGACTTTGAGATGCTAACCAACCTTGGGCTCACAACATATCGTTTCTCAATCGAATGGAGTCGTTTAGAACCTGAAGAAGGTGTTTGGAATCAAGCTGCTATGGACGAATACTCTTCCATGGTAGATAATCTTCTAGAAAGAGGAATTCGTCCTGTAGTCACATTACATCATTTCTCTCATCCAATTTGGTGGGAGGAAAAGGGTGGATTCGTCGACCAAAAAAACATCCCTTATTTCCTGAAATATTCTGAGAAAGTTTTCGATTCTCTTTCGGATAGGGTTGATGTCTGGTGCACAATCAACGAACCTACAGTATTCTCGACCATGGGATATACACTCGGTCAATTCCCTCCTGGGAAAAGATCGATTAGATTAACCATGAAAGTGATGAAAAATCTGATGCGGGCTCATGCGGAAGTCTATCATTCACTGAAGCAAAAAAAGCATGATGCATTGATTGGATTAGCGAAAAATGTCACCCTCTTTGATCCTTTGAATCGATGGAGTCCAATCGATTGGATTGTTTCTAGAATCCTTGACTATCTCTGGAATGGAGCTTGGCGAAAAGGAATCATGAAAGGAAAAATGCTAGGATCTAAAATTCCCAATGCAAAAGGTTCTCTCGATTTTATAGGTCTGAATTATTACACACATTTTCTCACCGGACTATTCATGCCTACTTCTACTGAAGAATTGGAATTCGCAAAAAGGGACCATGAGATATCAACAGAATTTGGATATCCGATGTACGCTGAAGGATTTCGACGAGCTATGGAATTCATCTCTCCATTATCTATACCAATAGAAATCACAGAGAATGGTGTTGCTGATGAGAACGATGCACTGCGACCTGAACATCTCAAAAGACATCTTTGGATTGTATCTGATGCCATAAAGGATGGATATGACATTCGTTCCTATCATCATTGGTCACTTATGGATAATTTTGAGTGGGCTGAAGGATACAAAATGAAATTTGGTCTTCATGCTGTTGATTTTGATAACCAAAACAGGGAATTAAGGCATAGTGGGAAGATATTTCAAGATATAATTTCAATACACTGAGAAGATAAATTCAGAGTGTAAAAGAATATTTTCGTTGCCTTGCAACTTTAACAGATACCGATTTTGATTCTGCCTTATGTACAGAGTATTGCTCGACAATATCTGGATACCTTTTTTCAAACCCTTTCTTATCAAAAACCTCTTTCTCAGGATTCACTTTATGCTTGCGCTCCCATGAAATAATACCATCAATCTCTTCAGCTTCACCCAACGAATGAGCAAGTTTCGATTTGATGCAAAGCATTTCCACCTCTGATTCATGTTCTTCACTAACCAAGGAGAGATACTCTGCATGAATTTTTTCTAATTTATCTGTACGTTCTCCATGATCTAATTCTGCTTGATTAGAAGAAATTTTCTTCAGGGTTTTTCCAGCTTCTTTTGCTTCCTTGGATAATGCTTCATCTATTTCATCCAATGCTTGAGTATTCTTGATTCGTAAACTGCCAGATATAGGACCAATACTCTCTTCTTTAATTGAAATAAATGGCTCAACTAAATCCTCATTTTCTTCCTGCAATTTAGGCCAGTTCGGTTTAGTTGAAGCTTTTGTTGTACTTATTTGAAAATCAACTATTCCTTTGATCCCCCCAACATTTTCTGCCAAATCGACAATCTGGCATTTCAAAATAATCATTTTAGCAGTAACTCGATCAAATCTTTCCTTTGCTTCCTTATACTTCTCGTGGAGAACTAAATCATCTGTATTAGGTTTTTTCTTAACTCCATTCGATTCAACTATATTGAGTTCTGTTCTTCGTTTATCGTTGAATGGAGCATCATTAGTAATTTGTTCATTAATCTGCTCAATGGCAGGATATAATTCATCTTCAACAAATTCATCGTCCATCAAAAACCATTCACCTGACCCTCTTCTCTCTGCAAATTTAGAATGTAAACGCCCCTCAAGATGTTCTACCATTACTGATGTAAACTCACGAATAATGACAATTTTACGAGGGTTTCCAGTCTGATGTTCCTTACTTCGATCTTCAGAACCTCGTTCCTCGTGTTCTTTGACGATTCCAATTTTTACGTAATCACCTAAGTCTCCAGAAATATAATCTCTATCTCTATCAATATAGAGTTGTCCTGGTGGACCTTTGGGAGTTGTTCTACCCGCCATGAACATCGATTGTTCGTTATTTTTGTTGAATGTTCTCATATATTCTTACTGAGATTAGGGCCGGAGGATTAACCCCTCATACCTAACTCGACATGCATGGAGGGGCCGGTAGTTGACCCTGACATTCGTCGAGCACACACTCTTCCATCCTCTTGGTATTCTGATTCTTCTATCTTTGAACAACTAATTTCTAAATTCACATCACATTGGCATTTCGCTGGACATGTAAGTGACCTTGGGGAAAACAATGCAATTCCATTGCCTCATTTTGAAGGGCAAACTAGAGAACCACTGTTGATGACGCGTACAGATAAGGGATTGAATTGTATTTCCAATGTTTGCACACATCGAGGAATGGTCATTCAATCTGAACCATGTGAGGGGCAAGTTTTGCAATGCCCATATCATGGCCGGACGTTCGACCTCAACGGAGTTTTTCGGAATATGCCGGCATTTGAAAACGTAGAAGATTTTCCTTCATCTGTTGATAATTTGAAACAGTTTCCAACTGGTGATTGGAACGGTTTAATTTTCTCAAGTATTAATCCTGAAAAATCATTTGACGAATGGATTGGGCCAGTCAAAGAACGAATGGCTTGGTGGACTACTCGTAAAGAAATGAAACGTGATTTAAGTAGAGATCGGGATTGGGTGATTGAAACAAATTGGGCCCTTTATGTCGATAATTATCTCGAAGGTTTTCACATCCCATTTGTGCATGCTGATCTCAATTCTGTTTTGGATTACAACGATTATACAACTGAATTATTTGAAGATGGAGTTCTACAAATTGGAATTGCAAGTGAAGGAGAGCAGACTTTTGATATTCCAAATAATTCACCCGATTATGGCAAAAAAATTGCAGCCTATTATTGGTGGTTATTTCCTGGATTAATGCTCAATATCTACCCATGGGGCGTATCAGTAAACATCGTTGTTCCAGAATCTGTAGATAAAACTCGAGTCATCTATCAAGGGTATGTTACAGACCCAGATAAACTTGGACAGGGGGCCGGAGGAGATCTAGACAAAGTCGAAATTGAAGATCAATTTGTGGTAGAAGGGTGTCTTCGAGGTGTTCGTTCAAGTGCATATGATAGAGGGAGATATTCACCTGAGATGGAACGAGGAGTGCATCACTTCCATAGAATGCTAATACGAAAATAGAATTCGCCACCATACAGAGTTAAACGGAGATGTCTATTGGGAGAAATCATGTCGATTATAACTGCATACAACGAAGCTTGGGAAGCAGGAGATGTAGAAGCTCTTGCAGAAATCCTACATGATGAATTTGTTTTCAATCCTCACGTTGGAGGAATGACGATGGGTAAGTCGGATGTGTTAGCATTTGCAGGGGGCGACAATGCCCCTACTTCGGAAAACGATCGGATTCTATTCGAAAACGATGAAGTTGGAGTGGCGCATTCAATTGTACACTTTGCCAACGGTTCTACTTCAGAAGCTGTACTCTCTTTCCTTAAATTCAAAGATGGAAAGATTATCTTGATGGAAACTGGTGCAACCCCTCTATCTGATGATTACCAATTGATTGGAAATTGAATCTCATTCAACTTCTCTAACAACCATCGGAATTCCGCGTTCTTCTGCTAAATCAATGATTGTTCGAGTCCATTTACTAGTTGGACTCGGGAAGGCGAGAATGTGGGTAGCTGCATCCAAAAGATTGTCTGTAAGGGATGTTGGGGCATCTCCGCGACCTGAATCTTGAAGTCCGGGACGAGGTGTAGACCATTCTTCTGAAAATACCACAAATGGAATCGCGTGGTTATTCGCCCACCTCTCTGCGAGGTAATCAACTCCACTAGCGCCTCCAACAATTACTATATCTGGATACGCTTCAGTTTCAATCCAACTTTCAATTGATTCCTCTATGACAGAGTAATCGTAGAACCTACTAGATCCGACAATTACTAGGTTAATTACTCGTCCATCTTGATTCAAATCTTTTCCACCGAGACGCTCGAGGTCGCTCGCACCACTATGGTCGCTCATAGCGAGCAATCACAATAGGACTGAATAAATCCTTTGAAGAGAAAAAATGTGGAATTACTCGGATTCATCTGAATTTACGATTCTTTCAGAAATAAAATGTAGATAGAAACACCATGTTGCAAAAGCGCAAAGAAGATGCCATAAACCGTGAATTTGGAAGATAGAATCTGGAAGGCAGAATTCTGAACCATCTCTACCATATGGCCAAATTAACATTCCAATAATGAAAGAAGTTGTGCCCATTACAAACCATTTTTGAGTTGGGCGATAAATGGAAGGAGGAGTGACTTCGTTGACCAAAATTGAGAAGATAATGAATGTAGCACAGAGAGCAACAAGTTGCCATGGCCATGAAGTTGAGTATGTCAACATTGCAAGGGTAATAGGTGCGGCACTGAGAATGAAAACTCGTTCCAACGAACCATAGGATGTTCGTTCAATAAAAATTCTCATTTCAAAAATAATCCATAATCCAATACATTCAGCCCATACGAAATTTCTGAAGAAGCTGAACCTGCGAAGACCTTCGCCAATTCCAACTATGTCATCGCTATTTCGAAAGAACTCAATTCCCAAAACCAACAAAGAGAGAATGATGTGATTTCGAACAAAAATTTCGTCCGTCCAGCCGAGGAATGATCTCAAGCGATACAATACTGGGAAGAGGATGAAAACCAACATTCCACTCCAATCAAAGAATGCGCCTAGAACTGTTCTCGTACCATGCATTGCAAAACTACCAAGGCCAATTGAAATTACTGCTCCTGCATAGACAACTGGAATTAATCCCCCACGTGTAAATCCATTCTGGTCGGAATTTTCTTGTTGATCAGTTCGATGAAGAATGAGCAATCCAACCACCACAAATGCAAGATTCGTCAATGTATTTACTGGTTCAAGAAACAAACCTGAAACAAAACTTTCACACCAAGCAAATTCCCCTTCTTCGTAATTACCTGCTGGCCATAAATCCATCATAGTCGCAATAGCATAGAGAAATAATAAGGAGGAGGATACGATGAATCCAATTGTAAATCTCTTGCCAAAAGGATTTGTTCTGGAAGTGGATATTTTCGACATAAGGGCACCTTCATCCTTTCTTAGTAACTTTATTTGGAAGTTCTGCGCATAAATGATGAATAATTTCCAGGATATACTTTCAATGAGCCTTCGCCAGGTAGGTGCCAAATTGTATTGCAAACCTGATCTAAGAAATATCGATCGTGACTTACAATTACTAGAGTCCCATCATATTCTGCTAGGGCATCTTCCAACGCTTCCTTGGCTTGAATATCTAGATGATTTGTTGGTTCATCTAACAACAATACGTTGTTCTCTTCCAATAACAGTTTAAGCATGGCAATTCGAGCTCGTTCGCCTCCACTCAAATCTTCTAATTTGGTACTCACCTGCTCAGATGTAAATTGAAATTGACCCAAGAGTGCTCGAATGTCGCCATACTCCATCCTGGGTTTGAGTTTCTGTATTTGTTCTACAGGAGTCGATTGGAATTCCAATGTTCGATGATCTTGATGGAAATATCCAATCTGCACTCCTGGTGGAACATCGATTTTTCCCGAATCCAATGGAATCTCTCCGATTAAAACCCGCAAAAGTGTAGTCTTTCCCGCTCCATTTCCTCCAACAATCCCAATCCTTTGTCCTTTGGAAATTCCTACTCGAACATTATCTAAAATAGGCCGTTGTAATCCCTCAAAGGTAAGACATGCTTCATCTAAATCTGCTATTTCCATGCTAGCCTTGTCTGTAGCAGTCAATTGAAAATTCAAGTTCTTGCGTTGCCTAGGTTTGATTGATTTTAGCCAACGTAATTCCCCCTGTGCTCGATTTAACATGAATCTCTTTTGAGAAATTGACTTGTCGTACTTGTTGGCACTCTTCATTGATTGAAGGGCTCCTTTCAAACGCTTGATTTCCTTCACTGCTTTTTCGATACGATCATCAAGTGTCTGAAGGAACAATTCCTTCTGTTGCATAAATCCTGAATAATTTCCTTTGAATCCTTTGATCTTCGCATCTGCAACTTCAACGATATTGTTTGCAACACGATCGAGAAAATACCGATCGTGACTAACAATCAACAAAGCTCCTTCAAATCCTAGAAGAAATTCTTCCAACCATTCTAGGGTCTCAATATCAAGATGATTTGT
>Ga0208407_1001313_pt1 | contig 11398 bp, 10 predicted proteins | sample ETNtaG_9_FD_185775 | JGI IMG/M metagenome (GOLD analysis project Ga0208407, IMG submission 185775) | Marine microbial and viral communities from oxygen minimum zone, Eastern Pacific Ocean - ETNP201406SV69 (SPAdes) (version 2) | ecosystem: Environmental > Aquatic > Marine > Oceanic ...
TTAAAGAAAGACGCAATTTTATTGTTAAATTAATGAATGAGCTCCCAGAAGTTACTTGTGCGGTTCCTGGTGGTGCCTTTTATGTATTTCCGGACTTCAGTTATTATTTAGGGAAGTTGGCAAATGGTCAGAAATTGAAAGATACTTTTGATATTTCTGAGTATATTTTGGGCTGCGCAAATGTTGTTACAGTACCAGGTGACGGATTTGGTGCTCCTGGGCACATACGATTTTCTTATGCAACAAGCACAGATATCATTGAAAAAGGTATTGAGCGGGTTAGATCCGTTCTAGAAAAAATTGCTTAATAGGAGCGAACCATGAAAAAAGGAATTCATCCAAATAATTACCGGTTGGTGGTCTTTAAAGATTCATCAAGTGATTATGCGTTCCTGACGCGGTCCACTGTAAACACAAAAGAAACGATTACATGGGATGACGGAAATGAGTATCCGTTATGCAAGATCGAGATCTCGAATAAATCTCATCCGTTTTTTACAGGGAAACAAAACCTGGTGGATACAGCAGGACGTATCGAGAAATTCAACCGTAAATACGGCCGTAAATAGCTGCATTTCTAGTCAATGGCTCTGCGAACAGTTTTTAATACTGGGGTAGAGCCATTTTTTTATTTAAAATGAAACGAATTTTATTATTACTGACTATGAAACCATCCATCCTAGTTGGTGGACAAGCTGTTATTGAAGGGGTGATGATGCGTGTTCCTGGTGCTTATGCCACTGCGGTTAGAGATCCTGATGGAAAAATTCACGTTCAGAAAAATGAATTTCAATCTATTACGGAACGATCAAATTTTTGGAAACGACCAATTCTCCGTGGGATGGCTTCCTTGTTTGAAGCCATGAAAATGGGGATGGCCACACTTCAGTATTCTGTTAATATTGCAATGCCAGAAGAAGATGAACAAAGTAAGATCGCAGAATTTTTGTCCACGGTTTTTGCTATTGGGCTTGCAGTGACACTTTTTATGGTAGCTCCAATGTGGATTACAACAAAACTCATGAATATTGAGAAAGAAGCTCTCTGGTTTAATCTTGTATCTGGAGCATTTAGGATTATGTTTTTTGTGATCTATTTATTGTCGATCTCATTATTAAAAGATGTGAATCGTCTTTTTAGATACCATGGCGCTGAACATCGAGTAGTTTATAATTTTGAATCTGGCAAAGATGTCAATGTGGAAAATGCACAATCATTTCCAACACAACATCCTAGATGTGGCACTAGTTTTTTATTTATTGTACTTTTATCCGCTATACTTGTTTTCGCAATGGTGGATACCATCGTCATTTATCTCCTTGGAACAATCTCCTTGCCAATCCGCCTCTTGTTTCATTTACCAATGATTCCATTTGTTTCGGGAATTGGATATGAATTAATTAAACTCTCTTCTAAAAGTGATTCTATCTTTTTTTCAATCTTAAAAAAACCGGGCCTCTTGCTTCAGAATATTACCACAAAAAAGCCGGAAGATGATATGGTGGTGGTTTCTATCACTGCACTGAAAGAAGCTTTTGGAGATCAATACAAAGATATGGTTGGAAAAGAATATAGAGCAGAGGCCATTGGGTGAGAAAAAAATTAATGGCCATTATTGCGAAGCATGCTCATCTGGCGGAGCAAATGGCTGATCCAGAAATATATGGGAATCAGGATAAGCTAACACCCATTGCCATAGAACATAGCGCAATGGAATGCATTGTTAATGTGGGAAAAGTATACATTTCTGTGTTAGATCAAATTGCAGATGATAAAGAAATATTGGACGGCGATGATGAGGATTTAAAAGAAATTGCCCAAGAAGAATTGGGTGAATTGGAGGCACAGCAGGAAAAACTAGAAGAAGAAATCAAAGTACTTCTGTTGCCAAAGGATCCCATGGATAATAAGAATCTTATTTTAGAGATTAGGGCTGGAACTGGCGGGGATGAGGCAGCATTATTTGCTGCAGATCTTTTTCGTATATACACTCGATATGCAGAGCGAAATGGGTGGACTTTCAAAATAATGAATTCATCTGACACAGGTATTGGCGGTATGAAAGAAGCTATTGTTTCCATGCAGGGAAAAGGTGCTTTTGGGATGTTGAAATATGAAAGTGGTGTCCACCGCGTTCAGCGTGTACCCAAAACGGAAACGAGTGGGAGGGTGCATACATCGGCTGCCACGGTTGCTGTGATGCCGGAAGCAGAAGATGTGGATATTGAAATTTTGGATGCTGATTTAAAAATTGATACCTATCGTGCCAGTGGTGCCGGTGGGCAGCATGTGAATAAAACAGAATCTGCCATCCGCATAACGCATATTCCTACAGGATTGGTAGTAACCTGTCAGGATGAGTCTTCCCAACATAAAAATAGAGCTGCAGCATTAAAAGTATTGAAATCCCGGATGCTTGCTGCTGAACAGGAAAAAGTAGCAGCAGAACGTGCAGCCGAACGCCGAAGTTTAGTATCAACAGGGGATCGTTCTGCCAAGATACGCACATATAATTATTCCCAAGGCCGCGTGACAGACCATCGTATTAATTTTACAACTTATCGATTGAACGAAATTTTAGACGGTGACATTACGGAGATTATTGAGCAATTAAAAATGGCTGAACAACAGGAACTCCTTGCTGCCGAAACGGAATAATGCCTGTTCCATTCCCATCTCACCTTTCGATAATCCTCTCCAAATAATAATTTAATGCCAAAAATTTGGCGCATTATTGATCTTATCAACTGGGCGGAATCCTATTTTAAAGAGAAAGGGTTTGAGAGTCCCAGATCTGAGATTGAATGGCTTCTTCGTGCATTACTAAATTGTAACCGAATGGATGTTTACCTAAGGTTTGAAGAGCCTCTATCACAAACTCAACTATCAACACTTCGGGACTGGGTGAAAAGGCGCGTGGAAAAAGAACCTCTCCAATATATTACCGGTTCATGTGATTTTTATGGCCGGGAATTTTTGGTAAATAAACATGTGCTTATTCCTCGACCGGAAACAGAACGGCTAATTGATACAGTTATAGATAAACTGAAAAACATCAAATCGCAGTATATTTTGGATGTCGGAACCGGTTCTGGATGTATTGCAATAACATTGGGACTGGAACTTTCCGGATCAACTGTTCTAGGGTTAGATATTTCAGATGCTGTAATTGGCATTGCCAATGAGAATAAAGAAAATTTGTCTGTGGGGAACGTATCCTTTCAAGAATTGGATTTTTTAAACACCATTCCAGAAGGCCAATTTGATTTATTGGTGTCCAACCCTCCTTATATCCCACAAGGTGAGATGGATGGACTCATGAAGGATGTCCGGGATTTTGAGCCAACAATCGCGCTTACTGATGAAAAAGATGGCCTCACATTTTATCAGCGATTCGCTGAAATTGGTAAAAATTTGGTGAAGTCTGGTGGATGGATTATTATGGAAGTGGGTCTGGGAGACCACCCACAAAACGCAAAGGCTATTTTTCAAAGTACTGGTTATGGTGAACCCAAACTCATCAAGGATTATAATGGCGATGATCGGGTTTTGGTTGTGGAAATTTAAGAGTCCATTTCTTTAACTTGTCAAACGATCGGTTCATTTTATAATAAATTATAAATCAATATATCCTTGGTAAATTAATTGAACTCTTCGACAAACTCAGAGACCAATTAATTCAAAATAATGAATACATTTTTCTACCACATTAAACTTCTTCGGCCATTAAATGTTTTCACTAGCGGACTTGCTATGTTAATTGGTTCTGGCATTTTAGGTACACTCAATAATACAGGTACACTCCTTTTGGTTATAGCGGTGGTCATGTGTTTTGCTGGTGCTGCAAATGCCTTGAATGACGTGGTGGATTATAAAATTGATAAAATCAATCGTCCCATGCGCCCACTTCCGGCTGGATTTGTCAAAAAAAGAACAGCTCTATTTATATCCATTCTACTATTTTCTATGGGCACATTGGCCTGTCTGGAACTTTCGGAAACAGCTAAAGTGATAGGGATTATGATTGCTATGCCATTTATGATTTTGTATTCTAAATATTTAAAAGGGATGCCCTTGGTTGGCAACATTATCGTTTCTTTTATTTTAGGTTTATCTTTCCTGTTTTGTGGTGCAGCATTTAATAATATGGCGCCCATGTGGATTCCAATGATTCTTGCCTTTGGTCTCACATTAGTGAGGGAATTGGTGAAAGATATTGCAGACATGGAGGGAGACCAATCTGCGGGCCATAAAACATTTCCAATTACCGCAGGGATCGAAAAATCGATTCAACTTACCATCTTTTTGTCAGCTTGTATTGGCGTTGGTGCTTTTATCCCATTCTTATATGGGACCTATGGAATTTGGTATGGCATTTTGTTGATTCTTGGCGTTGAGATTCCATTGGGAGTGGTTGTAGTTTCGCTATTGAATAATCCGGGAATTTCGTCCGCAATACATGGTGCCCGGATCCTAAAATTTAGTACCCTTATAGGTCTGATTGCCATATACGCAGGAACATTTTAATGACATCTGAATTCGTCCATTTACATAACCATTCGGACTATAGTCTGCTGGATGGCGCACAACGAATCGACCAGCTGGTTAATACCATTGATGATTTAAAAATGGACTCAGTTGCTCTTACGGAACACGGAAATATGTTCAGCGTGGTGCCCTATTACAAAGATGCGAAGAAAGCAGGCATCAAGCCCATCATTGGGTGTGAGATCTATGTAGCAACTGGATCTCGTTTTGATAAAAAAACGACTGCAGAAGGTGGTTGGGGGAACAATCATCTGATTCTTCTTGCACAGAATTATACCGGTTATAAAAATCTCATGAAATTGGTGACTGCCGGATATTTAGAAGGCTTTTATTACCGGCCACGAGTGGATGTAGATCTCCTTAGGCAATACAGTGAAGGACTTATTTGTATGTCGGCTTGTTTGAAAGGTGAAGTCCCAGAAAAAATGCTTCGAGGTGATTATGAAGGTGCTAAAGAAGCCGCTCTCAGATTCGCAGAAATATTCCCCGATCGGTATTATCTAGAAATTCAAAATCACGGCATCCCTGAAGAGGAAGCCAATATAAAGAATATGAAAAAACTGGCGGCGGATCTGAATCTACCGTTAGTTTGCACAAATGATGCACACTACGCAAAACAGTCTCATTGGGAAGCACATGATATACACATTTGTCTAGGTACGGGGAAAGAGCGGAGTGACCCAAATCGCTTGCGATATGCTACACCGGAATTCTATTTCAAAACTCAAGATGAAATGCATACCTTGTTTAAGGAGTTCCCTCAGGCTATTGAAAATACGCGCAAGATTGCAGATAGCATTGATGTGGAATTACGTATGGGTGAATACCATTTACCGAATTTCCCAATCCCGGAAGACTCACCTACCCAAGATGCAGATGAATATTTAAGAATCTTAACCCAGGCAGGAGCAGAATTATTTTATGGAGAAATAACCCCAGACATCCAAAACCGAATTGATCATGAACTACTGGTCATTCGAAATATGGGTTTCGCTGGATACTTTTTAATTACAGCAGATTTTGTCAAATATTCAAAAGATATGAAGATTCCTGTGGGGCCAGGTAGGGGATCTGCTGCTGGAAGTATCGTTTCCTTTGCACTTGGAATTACAAGTATCGATCCATTAAAACACGATCTTCTGTTTGAAAGATTTCTAAACCCTGAACGAATCAGCTTACCTGACATTGATATTGATTTTTGTATTGAAAGGCGCGGGGAAGTAATAGATTATATCAAAGATCAATATGGTGACAATTCCGTGACTCAGATTATTACATTTGGAAAAATGAAAGCAAAACAGGTAGTGCGAGATGTAGGTCGCGTCATGGGTTATTCTTTTGGCGAAGTAGATAAAATTGCTAAAGCCATTCCCAATGAATTAAATATTACTTTAGATGCTGCCCTTGAAAAAAGCAACGATCTTCAAGATTTTTCGGAAGGTGATTATAAAGAATTAATGTCTCATGCCAAGGTATTGGAAGGGATGCACCGCCATGCATCTATCCATGCTGCAGGTGTGGTAATTGCGCCTGGGGATCTCACCGATTATGTTCCACTTTATCGATCATCTACTGGGGATGTTACAAGTCAGTATGATATGAAAGGCCTTGAAGAATTAGGCCTATTAAAAATGGATTTTTTGGGTCTCCGAAATCTGACCGTGATCGATAAAGCTGTGAAATTGATCGAACAAAAAGGTGAAAAAATTGATATAGAAAAATTGCCATTGGATGATGCTAAGGTCTATGAAATTTTTGCAAAAGGTTTTACAATCGGAGTTTTTCAGTTTGAGTCATCAGGCATGCGGGAATTTTTGAAAAAACTGAAGCCAACTGTGATTGAAGACCTCATTGCCATGAATGCCCTATATCGCCCGGGCCCTATGAAAAACATAGATGATTTCATTTCTCGGAAGAACGGACAGCAAAAAATTGTATATCCCCATCCGCTCATGGAACCAATACTGAAAGAAACATACGGGATTATTGTGTATCAGGAGCAAGTGATGCAGATTGCTCATGAAATTGCCGGATTTACACTTGCCGAAGCGGACATTATGCGGAGAGCTATGGGCAAGAAGATCAAATCGCTCATGGATGAATTATCAATCAAATTTGTTGAAGGAGCAGGCAATAAAGACATCCCAAAGAAAAAGGCAGAAGATATTTTTGCCTTGATAGAAAAATTCGCACAATACGGATTCAATAAAAGTCATTCTACAGCTTACGCCTATGTGGCTTATCAAACAGCTTGGTTGAAAACACATTACCCCGCAGAGTTTATGAGCGCTAACCTAACCAGCGAGATGGGTACGATCGACAGGGTTGTAATATTGATCAATGAATGCAAGAAGCAGGGAATTGAAGTGACCCCACCTGATATTAATGTATCTTTCGAAGATTTTCGTCCCGTGAATGAATCCACAATTTCCTATGGATTAAATGCTATTAAGAATGTGGGTGCAAAAGCATTGGAAACTATCATTGAAGAAAGAGGTGAAAATGGAAAATATGAATCCATTTTTGATCTTTGCGCTCGCATAGATCAGCAGAAAGTAAATAAACGTGTTCTGGAAAGTTTGATTATGTCCGGAACAATGGATTCAGTAGAAGGCAATCGCGCACAAAAATTTTCCGCAGTGGATGAAGCAATAAGATACGGTCAGCAAATGCAAAGTGAAAAAGATCGAAACCAGGTGGATTTGTTTGGTGGTGGCGGTCAGGATGATGAATTGATTAAAACACCAGATCTCCAGAAAATGGCAGATTGGAAAGAAAAGGAATCATTAGAGAAAGAGAAAGAAGTACTAGGACTTTACGTGACTGGACATCCGCTTTTAGAACATGCTGAAGACTTAGAAGAATTCACATCCATTACTTTTGGAGAAGAACAAGAATTTTCCAAGAAAGATGCGATTATTGTAGGTGGTATGATTACTCGGATTGTTAAACGATTCGACCGTCGGAATCGTGAAATGGCTTTTTTTGATCTGGATTGTTTAGGTGGCCATGCAGAAGTGATCGCTTTCAGTGATTGTTTCAAATCATATGGTAATTTGATTGAAGAAGGAAATGTGGTGTTTGTGAAAGGGAAGCCATCGGAAAATACCGATTTTTCTGATCTAAAGATTATGGGGGACGAGATCATTCCAGTGGACAGGGTTCGAGATAGGCTATCACAACGGCTCAACATCAAATTTCCACATGGCGAAACCATGCCAGAAGACGTTGATGAACTAATGACCATTGCCAAGCAATATCCCGGTGAGTGTCGATTGGTCTTCCATTTACCCAATAATGGTTCACCCCGCCCCATGAAAGTCATGGCGCATAATATTAAGATATCCACCGATAAAGAATTTGTTCGGTCACTTAGGACAAAGTATGGGAAGGATAATGTTTGGGTGGAATAAGGTACGCCACCCTAAGGTTACTAAAGGAGTGCGACTTACCCTGTTTTTTACCCTTAAACGGGCTCAGAGTGACAAAAACATATGATCGCTGTCATCCAAAGATGTTCACGGGGGAAGGTCACGGTTTCTGAAAAGGTTGTGGGGGAGATTGACAATGGTTTGGTAATCTTGCTTGGGGTCCAGAAGGGTGACACTGAAAAAGATGCGAATTTTCTCGTTAATAAAATATCTGGCCTGCGCATCTTTAGCGATGAAAATAATAAAATGAATTTATCTATTAAAGATGTGAATGGCTCCGCATTGGTCATTAGCCAGTTTACCTTATGCGGCGATATGAAAAAAGGTCGTCGACCCAGTTTCATAAAAGCAGCAACGCCGGATGATGGGAATAAACTTTACGAATATTTTATGTCAGAAATGAAAAAGGACGGTGTTCCCATTGAATGCGGAGAATTCGGCGCCATGATGGATGTGGCATTGGTGAATAATGGACCAGTTACTTTTATCCTGAACAGTAAAAATTAGATCTTTTCCAGTGCCTGTCCTAAATCAGCAATCAAATCTTCTGCATCTTCGATCCCAATAGATAAGCGGATTAATTCATCTTTGATTCCCGCTGCTATTCGCTCTGCTGGTTCCATACCAGAATGAGATGTTTGTACTGGGCGTGTTACAAGGGATTCCACCCCGCCTAGGCTTGCTGTGTTAATAAATAGTGTCAAATATGATATAAAGTTATCTGCATCCTTAACCCCGCCATCAATTTCAAAACTGACCATTCCACCAAAGTTATCCAACAGGGTTTTTCCCCGATCATGACTGGCACTGCTTTCAAGCCCTGGATGATTCACATTTGTAACTTTGGGATGTTTCTCAAGGAATCTCGCAACTTCCTTTGAATTAAAATTTTGACGCTCCATGCGTAAACCCAGTGTCTTCATCCCTCGATGCAATAAAAAACACGCATTTGGATCCAACGTTCCGCCCAAGTGATTCAGTTTATGTCGAACTTGTGTTACTAATTCATTTGATCCAATAACAGCCCCCGCTACAATATCTGTATGACCATTCAAGTATTTTGTGGCACTATGAAGAGAAAGATCAAACCCATTTTCTATGGGTCTGTAATTAACAGGTGATGCGAATGTATTATCAATCATGGAGATCAAGTTATTGTTTTTAGCGAATTGAACTACAGCATCTAAATCCAATACATCCAATAGGGGGTTAGTAATAGTTTCCACATAGATGAGTTTTGTTTCGGGTCTCAGTTTTTCTATCCAGCCAATTGGATCACAGCCGTTAATAAAATCACACTCAATACCCAGATCGGGAAAATCTTTATTTATGAGACTATGGGTTCCACCATACAGAGACTCATGGGCTAAAAAATGATCACCGGATTTCAAGAATGCCAAAAGTGAAGCAGAAATTGCTGCCATCCCGCTAGATGTGACCAAAGCATCCTCAGCGCCCTCTAATGCAGCCAGTTTTTCATGGAGAGCTATATGGTTTGGTGTGTTATTCAGACGAATATATTGCAATTCATGGTAATCGGTCTGTCCGCCAAATTCAAAGGTGGCTGATTGGAAAATAGGCATGCTCACAGCACCGCGATATTTCTTTTGTGGTTCCCCAGCATGAATAAGTTTTGTATTTAATTGATGTTCATTTGGCATAAGGCATCCTATGAAATGATTAATAATTTCTAAATTTACTGAATGGATATGGAATCAGGTATTGGTTCCCATTTTAAGGAATTTTATAAACCATTAAGGAAACTTTTTTCTTCCCGCCATCTGTTTCTTGTGTCCCCATCTGCTCGAACCCATATCTTTTATGGAAAAGCAATGATCTTTCATTTTTTGGTTTCAAATTTACTTCGCAAGTAATTATAGGTGTGTATCGTTGGGAGAATATTTTCAAATCATCATAAAAAGCTCGTCCAAGTCCCCTACTTTGGAAAGATGGGTCAATAACAATTCTATCAATATACATGAATTGAGAGTATTTTTTTTCAAACCATTTGTAATTAGGACTATGATAATCTTTTCTCGGCGTCAGAGCTATGAGAAAACCGGCAATATTATTTTTTACTTTGATGACCCGAAAATAATCAGCCATCTCAAGAAATTGAGTCATATCATTGATCGTAATGCTACTAACGGCCGGTAGAGCGACCTGATTAAGATTATGAATATGTGGAAGGTCTATTGTATTCGTTTTTGAAATATGATAACCCATTACTGCCCTATTTTATATAATTATAATATTAATTTTATTAGTATTTGTTTTTGAAATAATGTCTAGGTAAAACTCCCATCTAGGACGTCGTGCATTTTCATTCTTTAGGGCTGGTACTAAATCTTTGTCATTAGACTTTCAAATTTACACCGAATCTAAAGGAATTAAAATGTGCCCAGTGCTTAAAGAATCTTGGGTATGAAGTGAGAGAGCCCGTGATTAATTTTCGTGTCTATGGATCGTAAAATTAGAATTATTATGGCTAAGCCCGGGTTGGATGGTCATGACCGTGGGATAAAGGTTTTAGCAGCTGCCTATCGTGATGCCGGCATGGAAGTGATTTACCTCGGGTTGCGCCAAACACCAGAAATGATTGTTTCCGCAGCACAACAGGAAGACGCAGATGCAATTGCACTCTCCAGCTTAAATAATGCACATAATACAATTTTTCGTAACGTGCTTGATCTCATGAAAGAAAAAGGGTTAGATGATGTGCTTTTAGTTGGAGGCGGGATTATCCCAAAGAAAGATATAGTAGAATTAGAAAAGGAAGGTGTGGGAAAACTATTTGGACCCGGTACCCCAGTTCAAGATACTATCGATTATATAACAGATTGGGTTATCATAAACAGGTGGCGAAATGAATCTTAAAAACCAAATTGAACTCGAGCTCTATTTTGCGGACCATTTTGATACAATTTTATTTCCTGTATTGGCGGAATTATATTTAAACCAAAATGATCTAAAAAGAGCAAGGAAAGTTTGTGATATTGGTTTAAAACATCATCAAAATGATTCTGCTGGTTTATTTATCCTGGCTCAAATAGAAAAATTAGAAGGAAACCTAAAAGAAGCTGAAACTGCTTTAGAACAGGTTTTATTATTTACAGATGACCACCTTGCTTCTGCTGAGATGTTGTGTGAGATCCAAACAGTTTTGGGGCGTGCATCTAATCGTCTTTTAAAATCATGGAAGCATGTATTGGCATTGGATCCAGAAAATGAAACAGCCCAGGCATTTATTCAAAAAGTTGAACATGGCGATGATAAAAAGCCAAAGAAAAAGATTCTGAAGCCGAAAAAAGACACTAGAAGTCAAGTATCCCCTAAAAAGATCGAATTGCATCCAGAGCCCGAGGTTGCTCCTAAACCTGTATTAGACCAACGGACAGAACCATTACAGGTTAGCTCAC
>Ga0208407_1001314_pt1 | contig 11398 bp, 13 predicted proteins | sample ETNtaG_9_FD_185775 | JGI IMG/M metagenome (GOLD analysis project Ga0208407, IMG submission 185775) | Marine microbial and viral communities from oxygen minimum zone, Eastern Pacific Ocean - ETNP201406SV69 (SPAdes) (version 2) | ecosystem: Environmental > Aquatic > Marine > Oceanic ...
TATGAAAATAAAGTTTATGTTTTACCAAAGCATTTAGATGAAAAAGTTGCAACACTACATCTAAAAAAAGTAGGAGCAAAACTTACAAAGCTATCTAAAGAACAAGCAGACTATATAAGTGTTGGGATCGAAGGTCCTTTTAAACCAGATGCCTACCGCTATTAAAAATAGCATAATAGATATATCTTCAGAGAAAACGACTAAGGAACTAGCTAAAAATTTCTCAAATTATTTAAAAGGCGGAGAAGTAATCTTTTTATATGGAGAAATAGGAATTGGAAAAACTACTTTTGTTAAACATTTAATTAATCAATTTCAAATTAATAAAAAAATACAAACCACAGAAGTTTTAAGCCCAACTTTTAATTTGTTAAATGAGTATGAATTAAAGGATTTAGTAATAAAACATTATGATTTATTTAGATTAAAAGATAAATCTGAAATTAAAAATCTTGATTTATTTGATAACAATCAAAATACAATAACACTTATAGAATGGCCTCAATTGATTGATAAAGAGAATGTGGTCAAATCAATAAATCTAGTTTTTAAATATGAAAATGAATTAAATGATAGATCTGTTAAAATTGAAGGTTTAGATTAAAATTAAATATGCAATTTTCTAAAGATTATAAAAAAATAAAAGGTGATGCCTCATTTAGAAAATTTTACAAAAATACAAAAAAAAAATCTGTTCTGGTATATGCAAATAAAGAAAAAAATAAAAATTTATTAATTTATGATACAATTAATAAAGTACTAATTAAGAATGGAGTGATAGCGCCTAAATTAGTAAGTCAAAATTATCAGAAAAATTATATCGAAATTGAAGACTTAGGAGACAAAACTATTTATCAATCATTTTTAAATAAAGAAAAAAATCATTATTTAATATTTAAAAAAGTAATAAAAATTTTGAACAAAATTCAGTCAATTAAAAATAAAAAAATCAAAAATTTTAATAACAGATTATATATAATTAAAAATTATAAAAAAAATATTTTATTTGATGAAGTAAAATTATTTAGTAATTGGTATGCTAATAAAAAGTTACCTAAAAAAAAACTAAGTCTATTTAGATATAAATTTAATAAAGAGATAAAATTTTTATTATCTAAATTAAATTATAAAAATGATACTTTTGTACATAGAGACTTTCATGTTTCAAACTTAATAATTAATTCAAATAATCAAATTGGATTAATTGATAGTCAAGATGCTTTAATAGGAAATAAAACTTACGATTTAGCATCTCTAATTGATGATGTGAGATACAAAACATCTAAGTCTTTGAAACAAAAAATTTATAATTATTATTTAAAAACCAATAAAAAGATTAACGTAAAAAAATTTAGAAGTGATTTTGTTATATTGTCTGTTCTTCGAAATCTTAAAATTATTGGTATATTTGCGAGATTATCAGATAGAGATAATAAAAAAAAATATTTAAAGCTAATTCCTTATGCGTGGCATATGATTGACAATAGAATGAGTGAAAATGATATATTTTCAAATTTAAGATTATTATTAAAAACTAATTTTCCAAAAACAATAAGCAGTTAAAATGAAAATTAATACAGCGTTAATTTTGTGTGCAGGTTTTGGAAAAAGATTAAATCCACTAACTTTAGATATACCAAAACCACTAATTAAATTAGAAGATATTACTATACTTGAGATTTGTATAAATTTAATTGAAAGCCTAGGAATAGAAAAAATCATTATTAATTCTTTTTATTTAAAAAGTCAGATTTATAATTTTCTAGAAAATAAAAATTTTAAAAGTGATATTACTATCGTAGATGATGGTGAGGAAATTCTAGATACAGGTGGAGGCATATTAAATATGTTAAATCATACCAATGAAGAAAATGTATTAATATTTAATCCAGATACAATTTGGAAAAAAAAATATTTAGAAGAAATTATAGAAATGGAAAAGTTATACTTTTCTAAAAAGATTATGAATATGCTCCTACTAGTAAATAAAAAATTAAGTTTTGATAAAAATTTAACTGGTGATTTTGAACTAAAAAATGATTTTATTTCAAAAACTAAGGATAAAAAATATATCTATACTGGTTGCCAGATATTAAATAAAAATGTTTTTGTTAATTATAAAGTTAAAAATTTTTCAATAGTACAAGTATGGAACAGACTAATTGAAAAAAATGAGTTGTATGGATTTGAAAGTATAAATGATTTTTATCATCTAACTGATTTTCAAACTTTTAAAAAACTACAAGATCTTTAGCTCTTTGAACGTCTAAATACTTGCAACTAGAGATCTCATTTTTTTTATTTAAATCAATCAATAAAGGATTACCAGTAGGTATTTCTAATTTTGATATTTGATTTTCATCTAATTGAAATAAATATTTGCACAAAGCTCTTATTGAATTTCCATGGGCAGAAATCAAAATATTATTATTTATAGTTTTATTTTCAATTTCTCGTTGATAAAATTTTATTACCCTTTCATAAGTATCTTTAAGAGACTCTGTATCAGGGATAAGATTAGTGGGAATTGTTCTATATGTTTCAATATTTATAGGATGATAGGGATTATCTTTATTCAATGGATCAGGACGTAAATCCCATGATCGTCTAAATTGATGGACTTTATCTTCTCCAAGTTTAAACTTCATTTCATCTTTATTTAGCCCTGTCAGAGCTCCATAATGTCTTTCATTTAATTCCCATGCTTCATTAAAATTTTTTGTGTCTTGTAATGTTTCTTTTATTAATTTTAGGGTATTTTTTGCTCTTAATTGAAAAGATGAATAAAAAATATCAATATTGATATTTTTTGATTTAATTAATTCCCCAGCTTTTTGAGCCTCTAATTTTCCATCATCTGTTAAATCTACATCAACCCAGCCTGTAAATTTTTTTTCAAGATTCCACACACTTTGACCATGTCTTATTAAAATTAAATAACTCATTTGTTAATCTTTTAAATTAATTTATATAGTAAGACTATATAATTTAATGATTAATTTTTTCTCAAAATATAAATTTATTTTTTATCTATTTAATTTCATTTTAATAATTTTGTATATATTTCCAGGAAGTTTATTGGGTTGTTTTTTTTATGATGACTGTCGAATACAACCTCAAATTACAGGTGATTTTTTTATATCTTCAAATCATTTCTATGCTTTTTTTCTGTTGTCAATAATAGGTTTTTTTACTTATAAAAATTCAAATCGATTAAGCATATTAAATATATATCTAGTTCTGATCTCTATAATTTTAGAAATATTGCATATTTTAATTCCTGAAAGAAGTTTTGAATTATCAGATTTATTTGGAAATTTATTTGGAGTTTTATTTTTTTTAATAATTCAATTATTTATATTTAAAAATGAAAAATTTAAAAATTAAATTATTACTTGTATCATTTTTTTTGGTTTCTTCTTGCTCATCGGTGCCATCAAATACTTCAAATAGTTGTTTAATTTTTGATGAAAGATATTTGTGGTTTAAGCATGTAAGAAAATCAGAAAAAAAATGGGGAACACCAATTTATTTACAACTTGCAATTATTAAAATGGAGTCAGATTTTGATTGGTTAGCTAAACCACCCAGACAAAAGCTTTTTAAAATCATTCCCTACAAAAGACCATCTAGTTCGTTTGGATACTCACAAGCTGTTGATGGCACATGGAAACAATATAAAAAGGAGACGGGAAATAAGATGGCCGTTAGAAATAGATTTAAAGATAGTGTTGATTTTATTGGTTGGTATACAAATAAAACTGAAAAAATTTTAAAAGTTTCAAAGAAAGATGCTTTCAAGCAGTATATTGCCTATCACGAAGGATGGGGAAATTATAAAAATTATAAAAATAATAAAAAAGTAATTAATTTAGCTAAAAGAGTAGAGAAACAATCAAATATTTATAAGCAACAATTGTCAGAATGTAAAAATTCTTTATCTACAAAAAAATATATTGTTTTTTAGTCTAATTGCTTTTTTAACTCAATATCCACTGCATCAATTCGTTTAGTATTTTTAGCAAGAGTTAAATACATTGTAGGAGTTACATATAAGGTAAAGAAAGTTGAAATAATCATTCCTCCTAAAATTGTAGCACCAACAGCTAATCTTGATCCCTCACCAGCTCCAGGACCAATATTTCCTATAACAAGGGGAAGCATTGCTATCATCGTACTTAAAGAAGTCATTATGATTGGTCGAATTCTAAGTTGACAAGCTTTAATTAAAGCTTGTTCAATTTTAATTCCAGTTGTTCTTAATTGATTTGCATAGTCTACAATTAAAATACTATTCTTAGTAGATATACCTATAAGTATAATCAAAGCAATTTGTGAAAATATATTGATTGAGCTATTTAAAAGTAAAATAAAAACTAAACCACCAAAGACAGCAAGCGGAACGGTTAGTATAATTATAAATGGGTGAATAAAAGAATTAAATGTTGCTGCCATAACTAAATAAGCAGTTAATAAAGCAAGAGCAAAAATTAAATAAATTTCATTTGTTGTTTCTTTTAGTTCCTCAGATTTTCCTTTCCAAGTAACTTGATTTTGAGGAGCAACTTTAATCATTATATCTTCCAAATATTTTATTGCTTCTGTAAGCGTGTAATCTTCTGAGAGAGCAGCTGAAATTGTAACAGCTCTCTGACGATTATATCTAGGTAATGCTTCTGCAGTTCCTCTTTCCTTAAACTCAACAAGACTTGCAACAGAAACTAATTTTCCTGTTGTTTCAGATCTAACAAAAATCTTCGACAAACCATCTTTATCTCTTCTATCAGCTAAATATTGTTGTAATATAATTGGATATTCTCTTCCTTCTTTACTAAAAGACGTTACTCTTTTTCCACCGTAAAGTGTCTCAAGAGTTCTTCCTATATTTTCAGTAGATACACCTAAATCATTAGCTCGATTTTTATTTGTGATTAATTTAACTTCGGGTTTATTTTTTGTGTAATCACTTTCTATTCGAGACATATTTCTGTTCTTTCTAAGTTCTCTTAAAATATTACTTTGGATTTCTTCAAGTTCTTCGTAACTAGACCCATAAATAACCATTTGTACTGGTTTGTTATAGCTTGAAACTCTTATTCCTTGAGGAGATATTGGGAAAGCAAAAGTTTCAGGAACTGAAACTACTTGTCCAATTGCTTCTCTTAAGACAGTTTGACTATTTTTTTCTCTATTTTTCCATTCGTCTAATAAAGCAATTATAATAAATGTATTATAGGTTGTTGCCGACCTTCCAAAACCTGGAACTCTCATTATTAGTCTTTCATATGGACTATTTTCAGCCTGTAATAGTCTTAATATTCTACTTTCAATTATTTGAGCTTTTTCTTGAGTGTACTCAAATGAACTACCTTCATCAGTTGATCCTATTATTAAATAAGATCCTCTATCTTCCATTGGCAATAATTCTTTTTTTGAAAAATTAAAAAGATATCCAGATGCGCAAATGATAAAGATTATAAATATTGAAATAGTTTTTTTCTTATTAATCCAATATTGAAGTGAATTTATATAAAATCCAGTAAAAGATTTAAATCCGTTATTAAATTTTTTAACAAAGAAATTAATTTTTTCTTTTTTATTTAAGAACTTGCTCCCTAGCATTGGAGATAAAGTTAATGCTACAAAAGAAGATACTACAATTGAGAAAGATAATGCTATCGCCGTTTCTTTAAATAATGTTCCAGAAATTCCTTTTATAAAAATTAATGGTAAGAATACTGCAATTAAAATCAATGTTGTTGCAATAATAGCAAAAGTAATTTGTTTTGAACCTTTGTAAGCAGCAACTAGTGGTGTTTCACCATTTTCTATCCGGGTGTAAATTGCATCAGTCATAATTACAGAATCATCAGTAATTATTCCAATTGCTAAAATAAAACTCAACAATACAAAGATATTTATAGAAAGATCAAATATATATAATCCAAGAAATGAACCAATTAAACTAACTGGGAGCGCCACTGCTGGTACAATTACTGCTTTAAGATTACCCAGAAAAAGATAAATGATTAAAACAACTAATATAAAAGCAATAATTAAACTTTTGTATACTTCTTCGATTGCTGCACCAATGTAGGTAGCTCTATTAAATGCTATTTCTAATTTTAATCCATCCGGTAAGGATTTATTAAGTTCTTTAATTTTAATTTTAATTTGGCTTGATAGTTCTACTGTTGATGCTCCACTCTTTGCATAAATTCCAATTCCAACAGTTTTTAAATTTACAGCATTTTTTCTTTGAGCTTTGAATAAAGTTTTTTCTGAAACAGGCCCGAATTCAACATTTGCAACATCAGAAAGTATAATTACTTTTTCTTTATTTTTTCTAAGAGGTAGTTGTTTTATTGTCTCTATGTTAATGTAAGACTTATCAATATTTAAAGTTAAATCTTTGTTATTTGCCTCTAATGTACCTGCAGGAAGGTTAATATTTTCATTTCTAAGCGCTCTTTCTACTTCTTGAATAGTAAGATCATTTGCAGCTAATTTAATAGGGTCTATCCAAACTCTGACACTAAGTTCTCTTAATCCACCAACTAAAATTCTTCCAACATTAGGAACACTTGAAAATGAATCTACAAGATATCTCTCAGCATAATCTCCAAGATCAAGATCACTCCAAGTTGGAGATGAAAGTGCCACCCACATAGTAGTTGTGAAACCTGCTGCTTGTTTTAAAATTTGTGGTGGATTTGACTCACTAGGTAAATTATCAACAACTCGCGCAACTCTTTCTCTAATATCATTTGCAGCGTCATCTAAATCTATATCTGTATTAAATTGAATATTAATTCTACTTCTTCCATTTAAAGAACTTGAATCAATATTTTTAATACCTTCTGCACCACCTATTACATCTTCAAGCTTTTGGGTTATTTCTTCATCAACTATTTCTGCTGATGCAGACTTGTAATCAGTTTGAACTTGAACAACTGGAGGCTGAATACCATCCGGTAACTCTCTTACTGGCAGTTCTGAAAAAATAAATATGCCAAATATAATTAAGATTAAAGACATGACCCAAGCTATAACAGGTCGTTTAATACTTACTTCAGTTAAATACATTTAATTATTTTTTTTCTTTTTCAGATTTTTTAAAAATATTTTTCAACCAATCAAATTTTCCTTTTTTTTCTCCAGCTTTTTTTGATTTATTTTTTTTGCCCCAACCAGAGTTTCCTTGTTTCTTTTTGGCTCCTTTTTCAATTGGTCTGATCGTTAAATTTGGTCTTACTTTTTTTGTTCCTTCAGCAACAATTTTATCACCATTATTCAATCCATCTAAAATTTCTACAAATCCTAAATATCTGTCACCTATAGTTACTTTTGTTTTCATTACTTTGTTTTTTTGATCAACTTTATAAATAAAAACATTTTCACCCTCTACTATTGTACTTGTGTCAGGTGCGCTCAAACCATCTCTTACATCATACTTAATTGAAATTTCTAAAAATGAGCCAGGTAGTATTTCGCCAGATATATTATCCATTTTTATTCTTGTGGCTAAAGATCTAGTGTTTTCACTTATCCTGCTTGCAAGCGAGTCGACCTCTCCTTTATATATTTTATTTTTATAACCAGAAAATTTTATATCGACCATCAAACCCCTCTTAATAAATGGCACAAAAATTTCAGGTATATCTACATCACAATATAATGAGCTGGTATCCTCAAGATTAACTAATATGAAAGATTTTGAAACTTCCAAATCTTCTGAAAAATCTCTTTTTCCAATAACTCCATCAAATTGTGCAATAATTTTTCTATTTTTAAGATTAGCAATTACGTCCCCTTTTTTAACTTTTTGATTAAAATTAATTGGTTTTAGTATTTCATATTTTTCGACTTTAAATGATTGTGTTTGAATTGGAGTTGCTGTTCCGTATGTACTAATAACATTTTCAAAAACTCTTTCTTGTGTAGTAGTTACAATTATTCCTGGAGGAGGTCTCTTGCTAAATTTTTTTTTGAAATGATTTCCAATCATTGTTCTTCCGATTATTACAGTTGCAATGATTAAGAAAAATATAATAATTATACTTGTGATTTTTGTAGATGTTTTCATTAATTAGTTTTTTCCATACTCTGACCATGAGCCATCGTATATTGTCGGCATATATTTATCATTTATTAGCGAATATGCTAGTGCCAATACACTCGCTGTCACACCTGAACCGCATGAAAACACAACATTTTTATCGTGGTCAAAATTAATGGACTTAAATTTTTTTATTATTTTTTCTGTACTAATAAATGTATGGTCCTCATTTATTAATTCTCCAAAAGGTAAACAAAAAGAATTTTTTATTGAGCCACTTCTTAAACCTTTTCTTGGTTCAGCAACTTTACCCTCAAATCTATCTCTACTTCTTGCGTCAACAACATTAAAATTGTTTTTATCAATATTTTCATATATCTGTTTTTTACTTTTAACAAGTTGTGTATTTTCTTTACATGAATACACGGAAGTTTTATTAATCACTTTTTTATCGTTTGTGATTTTATTTTCTTTTTTCCATTTTTTTAATCCTCCGTTTAGTACATGAACTAGTTTTGGATCATGACCGTAGTAAATTAAATTATACCAACATCTGCAGGAACTTATTACATCTGAATTATCATAAACTACAATTTCATCTTTATTTTCAATCCCCATATTGCTCATAATATTTTCCCATGAAATGATGTCAGTTAACATGTGAGGTAAATCTGTATCTAATTTTGAATTTTTATCTAAATCAAAAAAAATTGCGTTAGGGATATGCTCTTTTTTATATTCTTCAAGACCATTCCTGTTTGTTTGGGGCATATGCCAGGAGCAATCAATAATTTTTAGCTTACTAATATTTTCTTCTAACCAATTTGTATCAATTAAAGACATCCTATCTTTTCTCTAAGTATTTTTGATGATATTTCTCTGCAGGACAATAATTTTTTACTAATGAAATTTTGGTAACAATTTTTCCTGAAAATTTTACATTTTCTTCTTTAATTATTTTTTCGGATATTTCTTTTTGTTGTTCATTTAAATAGAATATTTCACTTCTATATTGAGAACCAAAATCTGGTCCTTGAGAATTTAAAGTTGTTGGATCGTGAATTTCAAAAAAAAATTTAAGAATTTCTTCATAAGAAATTAGTTTAGGATCAAAGTCTAATTTTACCACTTCAGCATGATTAGTTTCTCCAGTGCATACTTCCTTATAATTAGTTTTGCTATTATTGCCCCCACAATAACCTACTTCAGTTTTGATAACTCCATTAAGTTTACTAAACTTAATTTCTGGTCCCCAAAAACATCCTAATCCTAAAATTGCTATTTCCATTGATAATTAACTTAATTAATTTAAAGTTAATCATATGTTATCAAAAAATCAATTGGGCTTTTTTTACATGTTCATTTCAGTATGTGCATTTTCTCTAATGGATGTGATAGTTAAGTGGTCCGATGATTATCCTGTTGGACAAGTACTATTTTTTAGAGGTTTTTGTGGAATAATTCCTATATTATTTCTTATCCCAAAAGATAGGTTTATTAATTTTTATAAAACAAGTAGACCTTTTTTACATTTTAAAAGATGTTTAGCTGGATTAATAGCAATTACTTCAATATTTATTGCTTTAAGAAATTTACCTTTAGCTACTGTTGTAAGTATTTCATTTGCTGCACCAATATTTACAACAATCTTTTCAATTTTTTTATTAAATGAAAAAGTAGGATTTTATAGATGGTTAGCCGTTTTAGTTGGCTTTATAGGAATAATTATTATTTCAGAGCCAGGATTTAGTTCCTTAAATTTTTTTTACATATACCCGATAATTTTTTGTTTGGGATTATCTTATGTAGCTATTGCTATCAAAAAATTATCCTCTACAGAGCCAGTCTGGTTAATTAGTTTTTTCTTTTCATTTTCAATTATGAATTTAAGTTTTTTTACTTTTTATCAAAATTGGATAATGCCTAGTCTAACAGATCTATTTTTACTATCATTTATAGGAATATTAGGAGGTCTAGCAAACTTATGGTTATCTCAGTCTTATAAAATTTCAGAAGTAAGCTTAGTAACACCCTTAAAATATTTAGCATTAGTTTTTGCTATTATTTTTGGTTATATTTTTTGGGAAGAAATACCTACAACAAAAACTTTGATTGGATCTCTATTAGTTATTCTTTCTTCATTCATAATTTTTAAAAGAGAAATGACTTTAAAGAAACGAGTTTCGGTTGCTAGGCATGAGTAAAACCCCAACATATTGGAATACTGCAAAAAAATATTTATCTAAAAAGGATAAGGTTATGGCTTTTTTAATCACAAAATATAAATCGCCTTCTGAAACTATTTTAACTTCTAGAAAAGATATTTTTTTTTCTTTATGTAAGAGTATTATTGGACAACAAATTAGTGTTGCAGCAGCTAATTCAGTTTTTTTAAAGTTTAAAAAAAAATGTAAAAATAAAATTAATGCAAAAACTGTTAATAAATTATCTACTATTCAATTAAAAAGTTGTGGACTAAGTAGACAAAAAGTTAAAGGCATTAAGAGCTTAGCACAAGAAGTATTAAATAAAACATTTAACCCAAAACTAATTTCAAAAATGTCGGATGAGGATGCTATTGTATATCTTTGTCGATTAAGACAAATTGGAAGATGGTCAGCTGAAATGATACTATTATTTACTTATAACCGTTCAAATATTTGGCCGATTCAAGATATAGGTTTGCTTAGAGCAATATCTAAAAATTATAAAAAAAATTATTTGCCACCCGAAAGATTTGTAAACTTATTGAAAAAAAGGTTTTCACCTTACTGTTCGGCAGCAACTTGGTATTTATGGAGAAGTATAGACCCAGAACCTATTCAATACTAAAGCCTTCAATTACTTGCATTTGCCTGATAGTTGTATTTTTTGCAAGATCCCATCCTGCCTGATATTCTTTAGAATTATGACACTCTATAGCTTTCTCATAACTTGGAAATTCCCATATAACAGATCTAACAAAATCATCTCCATCATAAGTTTTGTGTTCACCTCCTCTCACAAGAGGCACACCTCCAAAATTTTTAATGATAGGAGTTACCACCTCAGCATATTTTTTTAAGTTTTCCTGATTTTCAATTTTTGAATATAAGCTTATCCAGTAACCTTTTTTCATAATAATTAACTTATTTTTTTTATTTATATAGTTCAATCATAATTTATGAGTCTCTAAAACAAGTTGTGCAACAATTGATAAAGCTATTTCAGGAGCAGATTTTCCTCCAAGTTTAATACCAATAGGACCATGTATATTGTTAATTTCCTCCTCGCTGAATCCAGCCTCTTTTAATCTTTGACATCTGTCTCCATGAGTTTTTTTACTACCTAGTGCACCGA
>Ga0208407_1001316_pt1 | contig 11390 bp, 11 predicted proteins | sample ETNtaG_9_FD_185775 | JGI IMG/M metagenome (GOLD analysis project Ga0208407, IMG submission 185775) | Marine microbial and viral communities from oxygen minimum zone, Eastern Pacific Ocean - ETNP201406SV69 (SPAdes) (version 2) | ecosystem: Environmental > Aquatic > Marine > Oceanic ...
AGCTTTTATAATTGCCGCAATCTAGTCCCGTTCGTCTAGAGGCCTAGGACACCGGGTTTTCATCTCGGCAACAGGGGTTCGACTCCCCTACGGGATGCCAATTTCTTGGAGAACCCTATAGATATAACGTTTATAGGGTTCTTTTTTTTTTTGGCATTGTGTCCATAGCGTGTCCACGCAAAGCCTATAAAATTGCTCTAAAAAAAAATTATTTTGTGTCCATAGGTGTGTATAATAAATTGAATTTAACAACAAATATAATATGAAAAATCCAATAACAAGTTCATTTTCAGCATTAACTCTCTCCGTATTTTTGCTGCTTACTCACCATAATGTATTAGCAAAAGAATACCACCTTGAATCTGGAAGTAAATTTAACCTTACAGGCAAATATAAAGACTCAGAATTCATTACTAATAATAGATCTCTTAAGAAAATTTCTAGAGAAACTGCAGGAAGAGCTACGACCATTGAGGCTTTTTTAGGTAATGATCAGTTTGAGGTGCATTTTTTTAATGAAAATGTTGGATATTTTCAACCAGAAAATTGCGAAATAGATAAAGATGAATTATTTGGTTTAATAGAAAAGCAAACAACAATTCAATCTAAAGAAACTAATCGTTCAATTAAGCCAGTTAGATGGGTAATCGAGCCCAAAATTGATAATGAATTAGATGCAATTTACTATGCATTTGAGGCCCAATTTGATGATAATCCTTCCAATACTTGGGTAAATTATAGGATTTATGAATTAGGCAGATATGGCTATGAAAAGATGCAAGTTGTAGTTAGCCCTGAGGTTTTTTTAAGCCTTGATGCAACACAAATTTTGACTTATCTAGATGATAACCATAATTTTGAAGACGGTGCTAATTATTCCGATTATCAAGAAGGAGATTCACTTGCACCTTACGGTACTTGCGGGCTGCTTGGCTCTTTCTTTGGAGCACTTGAAGATGCGGACCTTGGCATGGATGAGATTTCCGATACCCCTAGCTTAAATATTTTTTGGGTTATCTTACTCATACTTGCAACTGTAGGGGCCAATATTTTTTTCAACCGAAGAAATAGTTAATTTAGTGGAAGACAGTTAGAAGATAGAGCTAGAGATTGGTTCAAACATTTAGAAACTGTATCTGATGTTAAGACACAATCAAGACCAAGCTTTAGTAAGGCTGACCTAATGCTTATCCATTCTGTCTGTAAAAGATACTCAAGATTGAAATGGTTGATGCCAATTTCTCTAGAAGCCCTTTAAATAGGGCTTCTCATATTCGTTAACACTCAAGACTTTTATGCCCATGATTCCAGGTGGCACTAGATCCGCCAGCTGAATAATTTGGAACCTTACATTTTTCAATTATTTTCTTAATAGCTTCCACGCTTATAGGTTTTGATAATCGTTTAATAGATCCTGTCAAGATAGCTATCTCTTTATTCTGCGCAGCATCTAGTTTTTGAATGCTTGATACCAGCTTCCTAAGGTCCTGCAAAGTAGTGTCCTTTGATTGAGCTCCGTAATAACTCAAAAGATCAGCCTCAACCTTATCTATTCGAATGGAAAGAGCATCAACAGCACCTATTGGCTCAGACGATATATTTTCAAATAGATTTTTGAGTTGTTGATTCTGAAAAACTAGCAAAGTCACGCAGATAGTTAAACAAACATTGATTACATTTTGCATATTCATAATCTCTCCTAATATAAATTAATAATACATCGAATTTGTTTTTTTATTCTCTTCGCAATATAAAGCTACAGCCAGCTATTTTTTTTATGAAGTCACCTAAAGAGGAGATTTTATTAATACTAGAGATGATATTCTGTTATTTATATATATACTTTACATAAATAAGTTGATTACAAATAAAGTTCTGTTGAGATTATTCAAGAGCACTATCAAGATAAGGAGAAGTAATGTTTCAAATTTATAAAGACAAATCAGGCAAACATCGTTTTCGTTTAAAAGCTAAGAATGGTGAGAATATAATTTCCTCACAAGCTTATGCGTCTAGAGCAACTTGCATAAAAGGAATTAAATCTGTTGCAAAGCATTCTGCTGATAAAGCAAATTTTAAGTCCAAAGAGAATAAAGCAGGTAAATGGAATTTTAATTTAGTAGCTGGGAACAATAGAGTAATTGCATCATCTCAAAGTTATGCAGATAAATCTTCTATGAATAAAGGAATTAAGAGCGTTATGAGCAATGCTCCAAAAATGAAAATCTCATAGCAACTCTTAAAAATAAGTTTGATCTATTTTGGAATGATCTAAAAGAATTTAAGGTTTTGATTCTTCTATCAGTTTAATTACAGTTTGATGAATAATAGGTGCAGTGTTCGGGCCTAAGGATACAACTTCTCCATAAGTTTCCTCATTCTCATCATAGATCCAAGGAGCGTCATTATCCCATTCGCTCTTGGGAATGATATAGCCGATAGCATCATTTGCTAAGTTCACTATGAGATTCAACTTACCCGGAAGTTGACCGCGCAAATGTGGCACTTCTTGAGGTGCTATGCTGAAATCAGCGCCCTTTGGATTTTCTATACCACCCACAGCAATTTCTGGATATAGCTCGCCAGGTATGCCAGTAATAGTTGCATCACCTAACTGGATGTATGCTACCTCACTAAGATAACGGATAAATGGCGGCATAAGATGAAACTGTGGGCTGCTATCGACCACACCAAGCAGAGTGCCTAACGATAGCATGAAATTCTCTATACCCAATTCTACTTCGAGAGCACGAAAACTAATTGTTGGTTCTGGGCTAGCCACAAAACTATTTTCATTGAAAGCATCTATGACGCTGTTAGCTAGACTATAGCCAAAAGCTCGAGCTTTTGGATGACCTGCTTTAGTGATAGTTTTCTCTAAAAAAGGATCATAGATTGCATCATTTGGCCCAGAAGTCATTAAGCCTCCAATATTACCGGTCAGCCATAGTGTAGTTCCACCCAGTCCAGGCTTAAATAACTCGTTATCATAATAGATACCTTCGCTGATTCCTCTTCTGAGATAGCCGGCCACATCTGCTGTTAATTCTAGATTTTTATCCCAAGCAAGCTCTACATGAATTCCAAAATTAACCAATGTACCTATAATCGAACCGTCAGGTCGGCTAAATAATAACGTTCGAATGTCTTCATCTATGACGATGGGTTTACGTTTATCTTTGATTGGCGTTAATGGGTTTGTTGGAATGCGTGCCATGCTCATCTGCGCAGGCTCTAAGTTATCTATGGCTTCACTTAGTGCGTTTAGAATGTTTTGTTGTAATTGCTGCATATAATCAGGATCAACACCAGAGCTCAAAAAACCTGGTCCCCATAGACCCTGAGTATCTGGACCTTCATGATTGTGAGTTGCATGCACCATAAGATAATCTAAGTCCCACTCTGTGGGCACAGCTTCGCGAACACCGAGTACAAATTTACGCATCAAGCCGACCGTATCAGCAGTTACAATTCCAATACGATTTTTGCCATCATCAATTACTACGGCCACTGCCATAAGATTGTCTTTGATGCCCTGAGCAGGCCGTTGATTTTGAAAACCCGCCATCCATACAGCATCAAATTTTCCGTTGCCATTCATATCAGTCCACAGATCAATATTGGGATCAAATTGGGCATCATTATTTCTGTCGACCCATTGGTCTATAAGGTCAGGAGTGATCGAGATCTGTGCAAATCCAACCTGCAATTCTCCTGCCTGAGCTCTAGCAAGTAGAAGCATTCCAAAAATTACTAATGTTAGAAAGTTATTTTTCATAACTAATATTTTTTATTTATGTTGCCACAGATAACGCAATCCAAGAATTGCAGGTAAGTAGCAGCACAATGAAAAGATAAAAATTAGACAAATCAAATCAGGATTTTTAAAAGCAAAGAAAACTGGCGCATCTATTAAATCAGTTATAAGTCTAATAATAATTAAGATAAATAGCATTGCCGCATTCCTTAAGAAGATAGCAAATATAAATGCTAGTCCGATAGCAAGATTTCTTGCGATGTATAGTCCAGAGCTTAATGTCAGCTGCGTAACCTCTGGCCCTCCAAAAAATGACGGGTTATTTAACGCAATATATGGTCCAACAAACATTGGCCAAATTAACATAAAGAGAATTAACACAAACCACCAAGTGAAAGTAATTTTTTTATTTAAGAATTCCATAATTAAAAATTACTCTATTGATTTCAAAGGTTTTTTATTTCTAAATAGAGTCAATAAAGGGATAAAGAACAGCCATGTCTTATGATAATGCTTCGGAAATAATCTTTGAGAAAGATCTAAGAGTTTTGCATCTAACCCAATAAAAATTCTACTCTTATTTTTTTTCACCCCATTAAGAATTATTTTTGCAGCCTTGCTTGGGTGCATGCCTCCTTCTCTAAATAGTTCTCCCATTTCTTGCTGCGTTTTGGGGACATTCCTAGTGAAGATAGATGATCGTGGCTGAGTGTTTTCAAAATCTTCCTCACTCACTCTGGCCGTCGCAGCAATATTTGTTCCAATATGTCCTGGGTGAACACAATGTATTTGTAAATTTGGATTTGTTTGTTTTATCTCCAAGGCAAGACTTTCTGTGAATCCCCTGACAGCAAACTTAGTAGCATGATAGACAGTTTGACCGGGTACAGCCACCATTCCAAAAATTGATGAAGTGTTAACAATGGCAGCCTCAGAGTTATTTATCAGATGAGGAATAAAAGCCCTTGTGCTATTAACAACCCCATCAAAATTGATACCCATGACCCAATCCCAATTATCTTCATCCATATCTTTAAAATGAGCGCCTGTAGTAACACCTGCATTATTAAAAACCAAGTCTACTTTTCCATGTTGATCTATAACTTTTTGAGGCAAAGCTTCTATTGACTCTTTATCGGAGACATCCAAAAGGTGAGATGAAACCGAAACATTATATTTTCTTAGCATAGCTACTGTTTCGTTCAATGTTTTCTCATTTACATCACAGACACAGACATCAGCCCCATCTTTTGCAAGAAGTACTGCCAAGTATCTTCCCATGCCAGAACCTGCTCCAGTAATTACAGCTACTTTTTCTTTAAAATTTTTCATTATTGAGTGTTTGAATTAAGAGTTATCATATTGAGTTTTTCATACAGGGTTAATAAATCTCCTACTCCTCGTTGATTTACGATCTTGCCATCTTTTATAGTGAGAACAGTTACATCTCTAAAACTTATTTCATCACCACTTACCGGGTGTGAGCCACTAATTGATAAAATAACAACAATTTTATCTCCAGCATCTATCAGTTGCTCAATATGTTCTGTGTAACCCGGAAGATCGCTGTGAACCTGAGTTGCTAGATTGCATAGACCCTCCAAACCATTACCCCAATCTGTATGAGGATAATCAGCCTCAAAATTATCAGAATAGAACTCATTAACCCGAGTGACATCGCACTCATTCCAGATTATCTGCATGGCATCGCGCACTAGTTGTTCATTTTTTGTCATCTTCTCTCCATAATATCTATTTAAAAATATTGTATATTTATAGCTATGAAAAGTATCCTCCTTCTGTTAATTCTTCTTTCAGCTTACTCCTTTGGAATTGTCAGCGAGCTTGCCTTTGGCAAAAGCACTGACATTATTGGAACAGCAAAAATTACCGATGGAGACACTATCGTAATTAATGATATTAGAATTAGATTCACTGGAAGTGATGCTCCTGAAAGCTATTTTTTTGGCAAAACTCAAATTTGCATAGATGACAAGGGGCAAGAATGGGAGTGTGGAAAAGCAGCAACAGAAAAACTTAAGCAGTTAATTAATGATCAAACAGTCAGATGTTCTGATGAGGGTCAGGATAGGTATGGTAGAACCCTGGGGATCTGTTATGTAGGAGAAATGGACTTACAAGCTGAAATGGTAAAATCTGGCATGGCAGTAGCTTATTTAAAATATTCAGATAGGTACGAACAAGAACAGAACTTTGCTAAACAAGCCAAGGCTGGGATGTGGGGTGGAAAATTTCAAGAGCCTGAAACTTGGCGCAGAGAAAACAGGAATTAATTTTTAAATACAATTTTTAGTAAAGAAATGCTTGTATTCAAAGCATCAAGTTTAGAGCTGCGCCATAGATGTCTGCAATCTCTGAAATCTGTTTATCCTTAGGTGTTCCTGATCCATGTCCTGCTCTAGTTTCAACTCTTAATAAAACAGGATTTTTGCACCCTTGAAGTGTTTGCAGCTTTGCAGCAAATTTATAGGAATGAGATGGAACGACTCTGTCATCTCTCTCAGATGTGGTAATCAAAGTGGGAGGGTAGCAAACATTTTTCTCAATATTATGATAAGGGGAATAAGAATATAAATTTTTAAAATGGTTTAAATCCTCTGGCGATCCATAATCTGATTCCCAAGCCCAACCAATTGTGAATTTGTTAAAGCGAAGCATATCCATTACTCCTACTTGTGGAATTGCAAATCCAAATAATTCAGGATATTGCAGCATGGTAGCACCCACTAATAGCCCGCCATTTGAGCGTCCTTGAATTACGGTAGATTCCGGCGAACCAATGCCTTCGCTGTGAAGAAATTTTGCAGCATATGCAAAATCATCAAAAACATTTTGTTTGTTTAGCAGCATGCCTTGTTCATGCCACTTACTTCCAAATTCTGATCCTCCTCTTAAATTTGCCAAGGCAAACACTCCGCCTTGATTCATCCAAGCAAGAAATCCTTTGGAGAATCTCGGGAGCAATGAGATATTAAAACCGCCATACCCATAGAGTAAAACTGGTGAAGAGCTGTTAATTAATGTATCTTTTTTATGTGCAATATGAAGAGGTATTAAGGTTCCATCTTTTGACGGATAGAAGACCATCCTCGATTCATATTCCTCTTCATTAAAATTATTCAATTCCTCTTCCCAAAATTTCTTATAAGAGTTAGTTTCTAAATCTAACTTAAATATTTGTGCGGGCTGTATAAAATTTGTAAAGCTAAAATATGAAGATGATTCCTCCTTTTTACCACTCAGCCCTGAAATTGTTCCCTTTGCAGGCATTTTCAGTGAGCCATGCTTAGATCCCGAAGTATCAAAATATTGAACATCTGAAAAGGTATCATTGAGGTAATTGATAACAAAACGACCATTTATCATATTGATGCTGCTTATAGCATTTTCTTTTTCAGGTATCACTTCTGTAAAGCCTGAGGCTAAATCATCAAAATCCAATAGCACTACCTTTCCCTTTGGCGCCATATGATCTGTTAAAAACCATAAATAATTTTTACTACTATCAATAAAAGAATAACTTGCGATAAATTGGTCGACTATTGGTATTAGCGTTTGATCTTCATATCTAGCTATAGATATTAAATTTCTTTCATCGGTGCCTTTAGACGTATACACAATCTTATATTTTCCATCGTCTGAAATGGTTATTGACCACGAGAGCAAAGGATCATCTAAATTCTGGATAATGATTTCATCATTTCTTTGAGAAGATCCAACTAGATGATATAAAATTTTAGGGCTACCGTTTATAGCAGATAACTCTTCTCCGTTTGGTTCAGGATATTTTGTGTAAAAAAATCCCAGGGAATCTGGAGACCACTCAGCTGATGAAAACTTTGACCAATTGAGCTCTTCATCCATAACCTGACCCGAATTAATATTCATTATTCTCCAGGTTCTCCAATCTGATCCTCCGTCTGAAATAGCAAATGCAATCCAATTACTGTCAGGACTAACACTAGCCGATGCCATAGAAACCGTTCCATCAACTGAAAATGAATTTGGATCAATGAGTACTCTTTCTTCGCATAAATCACAGTCTTTAACCATCAGCTTATTTTGCTGCCAATCACCATTGTTAAAATAAAAAAAAGTTCTATCTTTGACTATAAAAGGAGTGCTTAAATATTCGCTAGTCCAAATTGATTCTAAATCTTTTTTTATTTCGTCTTTAAATTCGTTTATTAAAAATGACTTGGTATACATATTTTGCTTATCAACCCATGCTTTTACTTCATCACTCGTGAAGTTTTCAAGCCATCTATAAGAATCAATCACCTTTACACCATGATATTCATCATGATGCTCAATTTGCTTTGTTTGGGGGTGATCATCAACTTGAGAGCAAGCAAAAATTATGCAAATTGATGTTAAAAGTAGAATGTTGTTTTTTAAGTTATAAAATTTATTAACTTGAGATGGGGTAGCATTGATCTTTTTATATTTTTTCATATTGCACTCACAAAATATGGCTAGTGAATTTGGAGTTTTTTTCTAAGAGCTTTAATTGTTGTCGATTCTTGAACTTTCTTAGTTTTAAAAAATAATTCATGGTTTTCCTCTAATGCGTCAAGGTTATAGAGATAATTTACCATGACTCCTTTCGATTGCTTGATTCCTTTTTCGGATAAATCAGCATTTAAATTCACCTTTTCTAAAATTGCTCCATTTCCTAAATGAAACTTAGCAACGGGATCATTGGGAAGACCATCTTCTCTGTCAGAATCTGTAAGATAAATTAAGGCTTGCTTGAGCAGAAGATCATCTTCCATATTTTCACTTATGGACTTTTCTTTCAGCCAAACTGAAAAGCTAGGAGCGGGAGAAAGTGTTACAAATCTATCCAGACCTTCATTCTCTCTTTTAAGTTTATGAGCTACATTCTTAATTAGAAAATTGCCGAATGAGATGCCTGATAGGCCCTCTTGGCAATTAGATATAGAGTAGAAAACTGCTGTATTAATATCCTCATCAAGAGTGATTGATCTATCAATTTTTATAACTTCATTGATTGATTTTGGAACATCGCTAGTGAGGGCAACCTCAACAAAGATTAGTGGCTCATTGGGCATTAGGGGATGAAAAAAAGCAAAGCACCTTCTATCTTCTGGAACCAATCTCGCCCTAAGATCACCCCATGAGTTAATCTCATGGACAGCTTCATAGGCTATGATTTTTTCTAAAATATTAGCTGGAGTAGTCCAATCAATGCTTTCCAATACCAAAAACGATGGGTTAAACCAGTGTTTAAATAGCTTTAAGAGACTTCTGTCGAAGAATTCTAGCTCAGGATTATCTTGTTTGAGAGATCCAAGCCTTTCTCTAAGTCGGACCAATCTTATAGTTCCCTCTGGCACTGTATTTAATCTTTTAAAGAGCTCAACCCATTGAGGCTCTGACAATCGTGAAATATGCTCTAAGTTTATTTGAGTTTTATTTTTAGAATATTCACTTGATGCTTTCAATAAAGCATTAGAATCTATGTCATATTTTGATTGGATGGTGCCAAAGAACTCAACAAATCCCTGATCGTCTAGTCCTTCAATTAAACTTAATAGATGTTCGGCAAATACTAGCGAGGAAATCTCACCACTTTTTGACATTACTGATTCCATCGCTTTGTTAATATCTTGATGAAGAATTCCAAAATCTTTTGAACGAAAATAACTGCTTTTAAGCAGTGATCGCTTCGTTATTGATGAAAGTAGGTTTTGAAAAAAGCTCATTTGCGATTAAGAATTTATCATAAAAATTAATAAATTTTGAAATTAGTTACGACTTGCTTGAAATTATAATCTGAATCCCATTATTACATTTTTATATCTCTAAAAAACAACAAGTGCATAGAAATGTTTTTTGTGTAACTATTAGCTGTTAAATATTGAGGGTTGTATCAATTTAATTTAATTGGGGGTGTTATTTTATTGTGAAAACAGATATAGATATAGCTAGAGAAGCAGAAATAAGTGCTATTGAGGGCATTGCTGATAAGTTAGGTATTGGACATGAGTATCTAGAACAATACGGTAAATATAAGGCTAAGATTAATCTTGCAATTATTTCAGAGAAGCTACAAGACCGTAATAATGGCAAATTAATTTTAGTTACGGCTATCTCTCCAACCCCTGCTGGAGAGGGCAAGACTACGACTAGTGTTGGTCTAGTGGATGGGCTTTGCCACATTGGTAAAAACGCAATGATTTGTCTAAGAGAGCCAAGCCTGGGTCCATGTTTTGGTATGAAAGGCGGTGCTGCTGGAGGCGGATTTGCTCAAGTCATCCCTATGACAGATATCAATCTGCATTTTACTGGTGATTTTCATGCCATTGGGGCCGCTCACAATCTTTTATCTGCGTTGATTGATAATCATATTCATTGGGACAATAAATTGAATATTGATCCCAGAAGAATTACTTGGAAGAGGGTGGTTGATATGAACGATAGATCATTGAGGGATATAACATGTGGTCTCGGCGGGATCGGCAATGGCATACCCAGACAAAGTGGTTTTGATATAACTGTTGCATCTGAGATCATGGCAGTATTTTGTCTGGCATCAGACATTGATGATCTTAAAAAAAGAATTGGGAATATAGTTATAGGTTATACAAGAACTAATGAGCCAGTAAGAGCAAAACAGCTCAATGCTGATGGAGCAATAATTGCATTATTGCAGGATGCATTCCAACCAAACTTAGTTCAAACCCTTGAGAATAATCCTGCATTTATTCATGGCGGGCCTTTTGCAAATATTGCCCATGGTTGTAATTCAGTTATTTCAACTAAAACGGCTTTGAAACTTACAGACTATGTTGTAACGGAGGCTGGATTTGGAGCAGATCTGGGTGCTGAGAAATTTTTTGATATTAAATGTAGAAAATCAGGGTTAAAACCAGATGCTGTTGTATTAGTTGCTACAACCAAAGCATTAAAAATGCATGGCGGCATTAAAAAAGATGACCTTGGTGCGGAAAATGTAGATGCCGTAACTTTAGGCTGCAAGAATTTAGAAAGACATATTGAAAATATTGGAAAATTTGGTGTGCCTGTTTTGGTTGCTATCAATGATTTCATCACTGACACTAAAAAAGAGCATGCAGCAATCATTGATTATTGTAAAAACATAGGTGTTGAGTGCAAAATTTCTTCTCACTGGGAAAAAGGTGGCAAAGGCGCTGCAGATCTTGCAGAAGAGGTTGTAAAAATCGCTGATTCAAATTTAGCTGAATTTAAAACCTTGTATGACAATAAAATGTCTCTTTGGAATAAAACCCAACACATAGCTCAAAATATTTATGGTGCTGCGGAAATCATTGCTGATAAAAAGGTTAGGAATCAATTCCAGAAATTAGAGGATGACGGATTTGGTGAATATCCAATATGCATGGCAAAGACTCAATATAGTTTTTCTACTGATCCATTATTAATGGGCGCCCCATCAGGGCATGATGTTCCAATCAAAGAAGTTCGACTATCTGCAGGCGCAGAATTTATTGTTGTTGTTTGTGGTGATATTATGACTATGCCAGGTTTACCAAGAATACCAGCTGCAGAAAATATTGACGTTGATAATGAAGGATTAATACAAGGATTGTTTTAGAAATTATAA
>Ga0208407_1001321_pt1 | contig 11362 bp, 9 predicted proteins | sample ETNtaG_9_FD_185775 | JGI IMG/M metagenome (GOLD analysis project Ga0208407, IMG submission 185775) | Marine microbial and viral communities from oxygen minimum zone, Eastern Pacific Ocean - ETNP201406SV69 (SPAdes) (version 2) | ecosystem: Environmental > Aquatic > Marine > Oceanic ...
ATATACGTATCCAAATGGTGAGCAGTGGAGCGGTGAGTGGATAGATGGAGAGAAGTTAACAGGACAAGGGGTGGTGCATTATAAGGATGGTTCTACGTATGCTGGTTCATTGGAGGATGGCAAACGAATTGGTTCTGGATCCTTATCGCTTGTAGATGGCAAGCATTATACCGGAGAATTTGCAAATGATGAATATAGTGGACAGGGAGAGTTGCATTATCCTGATAGTTCCAAGTATGCTGGTGAATTCAGTGCAAGTAAGTATAATGGAAACGGAACATATACGTATCCAAATGGTGAGCAGTGGAGCGGTGAGTGGATAGATGGAGAGAAGTTAACAGGACAAGGGGTGGTGCATTATAAGGATGGTTCTACGTATGCTGGTTCATTGGAGGATGGTAAACGAATTGGTTCTGGATCCTTATCGCTTGTAGATGGCAAGCATTATACCGGAGAATTTGCAAATGATGAATATAGTGGACAGGGAGAGTTGCATTATCCTGATAGTTCCAAGTATGTTGGTTTTTTTACTGCTGGCTTATATGAAGGTGAAGGAGTTTTTTCTTACATTGATGGAAAACAATGGGAAGGTGAATGGTTAAAAGGACAGAAATTTAATGGTCAAGGTACTATAAAGTATGATGATGGTAAAGAGTGGACAGGCGGTTATAGAAAAGGGAAAATGGATGGAAATGGCGTATTAAAATATCCAGACGGTTCCAAATATATCGGAGACCATAAAGATGGAGAACGAGATGGATATGGTATATTTACCTATTTTGATGGAAAAAATTGGGAAGGTGAATGGAGGGATGGAAAAAAATATAACGGGAAAGGTACGCTCAAATATGAGAATGATGAAAATTGGGAAGGAGAATGGAAGGATGGAGATAAAGTAACTGGTAAAGGGACAATAAATTACGAAGATGGTTCAAAATATATAGGTGAATATACTGATGGATCTTATAATGGGGTTGGTACTCATACTTATCCAGATGGAATATATTGGGAAGGTGAATGGAAAGATGATAAAAGAGTAAATGGAAAAGGTTCAATAAAATATACAGATGGATCAATATTTGAAGGGTCCTTAATAAATAGTGAGTATGAAGGAAAAGGCACCTTTACTTATTCAGATGGAAACACATGGATAGGGCAATGGAAGGAAGGAAAAAAAGTTACTGGTCATGGCACTATCAAAAATTCAGATGGTTCAACTTATGTTGGTGAATATTCATATAGAGAATATAATGGTCTTGGAACATATACTTACCCTGATGGAAAACAATATGTAGGTGAATTTAAGGATGGAGAAAGACATGGAAGAGGCACCTATACTTATCCTGATGGAAAACAGTATATTGGTGATTTTAAATATGGTGAGAGGAATGGACGTGGAACATTTATTTATGCTGATGGAAAACAGTATATTGGTGATTTTAAAGATGGTGAGCGAAATGGTTATGGGAAGTATTTATATCCTAATGGACAACAATACAAAGGTGAATTTAGAGACGGGGAAAGGCATGGAATTGGTACATTAACCTATCCTGAAGGAGATAAATGGACTGGTGAATGGAGAGATGGCAATAAATTAACTGGTGAAGGAACAGTTAATTTTGCAGATGGATCAAAATATGTTGGTGGTTTAAGAGATGGTATATATTATGATCAAGGGACATATACTCATGCGAATGGATTTAAATATATTGGTGAGTTTAGAAATGGAACATTTATAGGACAAATTCTTTCAGATGGAAATCCTTCATTCTGGGGGAGTTTTGTTGATAACGAATGGACCTATTATGATGAAGATGGCACCATTAAGATTACTAATTTCGATAATAGTTGGTTGCAATAAGATAAATTTTATTTCTATTGTTAATTATGTGATATAGATCATTTGAATTAACAAATAAATCGGGCAATCTTATACTGCAATGATTGTATATGATTTTAAAGAAAGGTTTAACATAAAGATCCGTGATTTGAATTATGATCTAGGTAACCTTTATAAACACAATAGAAAAATTAATAATCAATATTCAGTTGATAGCAATAATATTGCTATAGTACAACAAAGATTTGATTTAATAGATATTAATTCTATTTTGAATTATCAAAATGGTCTGTCGGATAATGATTTTTTCTTCTTTAAGAATAATTCATTGCCAATATCTGAGTTAAGTAGGCTATATTTGACTCACAACGTTTATAACAATCTCGATCTTCATAATATGTGTTACGTCTTTTATAAAGATCATAATTATCCTAATTAATACTTATTATAACCTATATCTGAAACATTTCAATACTTTATAAGTATAATATTTATTAAGTATTGTGATGTAATCCATTTTAATGGTCTTACATTGTATCATTAATGTATTTTCTTTAACAATAAAATTGGGTTTATGAAAAAAATACTATTATTTCTAACGATATCATTACCTCTTTTTGGCCAAAATTGGTTTCAATCACGATTGATTGAGAAACAAATGGATATGGCTATTGATCATTTTAATCAAGATCGTTTTGCTATTTCTGAAACCATTATAAATAAACTTATGGAGAAGCCTCTTGGTCTTTATGAGCCAAAATCAAGAATTATGTTAATGAAAACAGCATATGCACTTAATAAAAAGAAAGATGTTAAAATTATTGGCCGAGATTTTTTAGCAAAATTCCCCAACAATGAGCTTGCCAAAGATGTATATTTAAAATTTGGAGATACATTTATTGATGAGCAGAATTTTAATTCAGCTTTTCGCATGTATATTCAAGCACGCACTTTAAGCACTAATGAAGAATTTTTAAATTTAGTTGATCAAAGAATATTAAATACAATACAACTAAATATTCTTCCAACAACAATTTCTGAACTATCAACTATATCTACGAATCTGAATCAAAGAATTATCTGTGTATTGGCAAAGGCATTTAATGATATTTCATCCGGAAACCCTGATGAATGTGCTTTATTTCTTTATCAATTAAATCCTGAAGAGATACCTGTAAACTATTTTGATTTATACGAGAAATTACTTAGGGCGTCTTATCAGCCTCCAGTAAAAACGATAACGGTTGGTGTTATAATTCCTTTAAGTGGTGACAATGTTATTCAAGGAAATTCTTTTTTAAGGGGTATGCATAAGGCGCTTTCAGTATCGATGAATTCAAATAAAAAAATAGCATTTATAATCAAAGATAATAATGGTAATGAAATACAAACTATTCGTGCTGTAAAAGAACTCGAAAAGAATCCGGATGTAAAAGCTATAATTGGTCCTATTGCTGAATCAAATGCTATTATAGCGGCTAATAGTCTTCAAGGAAAGAACATTCCTTTACTTATTCCAAGCGCATCTTTGGATGAGATAACATCCCTAGGCAATAATATTTATCAATTAAATTCTAACTTATCTACACGTGGTAAGATTGCTGCAAAATATATCACAAAAATCTTAGAATTAGATAGTATAGCAATATTAGCTCCAGCTGACAATTTTGGTCGTGCTTTAACTGATGCATTTATAAAAGAAGTTGATCAATTAGGTAAGAAAGTGGTAGGAGTGGAGTGGTATTCAGGTATTCCAACAGATTTAAAACGACAATTTAAGAATTTACGTAATATTGCTTTTGATCTTGAACAGGAGGATAATAATTATGATGAGTATTTAGGAATGGCTTTAGATAGTTTAGATTTTCTTTTTGAATTATCTGATGATGATTTATTTGATATCCCTGATGATGAAGATGAAAAATTGACAGCATCTGATTCTTCTAAAATAAGACTAAATACAATTCAAGCAATATATTCACCAGCGCATCCAGAACATTTAGCATATATAGGTACACAATTTCCAATGTACTATTTTGATACCCAGATAGTTGGTAATGATAGCTGGAAAAACTTAGATATTTTAAATCAAAGTAATATTGGACCGCATATGGAAGGTCTATCGATTATTTCAAGCAACTATTCTATTGATATTAAAGATCAGATTTATAGCCAAGCATTTGATTGTACACAATTAATTTATTCTATTGTTGATGATCAGGATAATGGAAGACTAGCTCTAGCAAAAAGGCTTTCAAATTTATCTGATTTCAATGGACAATCACATAATATTCAGTTTAGTGAATCAAATCTAAATACATCATTGCAAGTTTTAAGATATGAGGATAATCAAATTATTAGGACTGGATATTTTGTTGGTGATTCTCTCCTGTCACTTGAAGGAATAGCACCTTAGATTTTTGATTTGAAATGATTTCAGACTCATTTTTGGATTTATCAGATGTATTTAGATCTGAAAGAATTCATGCAGCTTTCTCATTAAAGACTTTCGAACATGATGGAGGCGAAAGAGAACTGCTATCCTCACTAGTTAATTTAGATCCCAATAGGATTGTTAATCCTCAACAAGTTCATTCGTCAAATGTAAAAATAGTGAATGAACCAGGAAAAAAACCATCCACAGATGCAATAATCAGCTCCACAAAATCATTAGTATTATCTATCCAAGTTGCAGATTGCATCCCTTTATATTTGGCAGATCCAGAAAATAATATAATTGGTATTGTACATGCTGGTTGGAGAGGAATAGAAAAAAATATTATAGATAATAGTATTGATAAGATGATAGAACAAGGCGCAGATAATAAGAACATTATTGCTTATATAGGTCCTTCTATACAACAATGTTGTTTTGAAATAGGACCTGAAGTAGCTAAAAAATTCCCAAGAAACTTTCAAATCAATGGGAATGCTGATAGATTACTTATGGATTTACAAGAATTAACGAAACATCTTCTGATGAAAAACTTTATTTCTTTCAATAATATTATTTCTTCAAAAGAATGTACTAAATGTAATAGTGATAAATATTTTTCTTACAGGAATAATGGATCAAAGAGTGGTAGAATGATTGGAGTTATAGGTCTAATCTAATGTTTTTCCTTTGGCTTCTTAATTAAATGCAATATTTAGATACATTAATTTTAGCAATTCTTCAAGGCTTAACAGAATTTTTACCAATTAGTAGTTCTGGGCATTTAGTTATTGGACAAAAGTTATTAGATATAAAACTACCGGGTAATGCTTTTGAAGTTGTATTGCATATTGGAACTTTAATGAGTGTATTAACAGTATTTAGAATAGAATTAAAGACAATATTATTTAATTTAAATGATCCATCTACCCGATATTATATTTCTGCTTTAGTTTTTGGAACTATTCCTGCCATTTTAGTTGGTTTATTATTAAAAGATTATATATCATTAATATTTGATAATATTCAATTTGTTTCTATATCATTGGTGTTTACTGGGATTATGCTCATTGCATCAAAATTTATTATTAAAAGGAATGTGAATTTGACTCTATTTATTGCAATAATTATAGGATTGGCTCAGGCCGCAGCTATTATACCAGGTATATCACGATCTGGAGCAACTATATGTATGGGAATCTTAATGGGCTTATCTGCATCTGAAGCCGCGAGATTCTCTTTTCTATTATCTATCCCAGTTATAATTGGTGCAGCGTTCTTAACTGCTATGAATATCGAAACTATACCATTTGGGTTGGATATAGTATTGTTGGGAGTCGTATTTTCTTATTTAGTTGGATGGGTATCATTGAAATGGCTACTTAATATATTAAGCTCTGGTAAATTATATTGGTTTGGGGTGTACTGTCTAATAATTGGTTTATTTTTTTATATAAGTTGATATGAGTACTGTAGGTATAATTTTCATTCTTTATTTACTGTTTCTTATAGTCGTGGGTTTACGGTCTGTCAAATATAATAAATCTCAAGAGGATTATTTATTAGCTGGTAGAAGGCTCGGTCCATGGGTTACTGCTTTTTCTGAGAGAGCTTCAGGCGAGTCTGCATGGTTACTACTTGCATTGCCAGGAGCAGCAATATCTGTTGGACTAGGAGAAGTATGGACTGTTATAGGTATTACTTTAGGAATAATCGCATCATGGTATTTAATTGCAGAAAGATTACGTATAGAAACAGAAAAATATGCCGCTTTAACTATACCTGGATATCTCCATAAAAAATATAATGATAATTCAAATATTATTAGATTGTTTTCAGCAGTTATTATTGCATTTTTCTTTTTATTCTATGTCTCAGCTCAATTTCATGCTTCTGGTAAAGTAATTAATACACTTTTTGGCCTTTCTTCAATAAACGGTATGATTATTGGTGCTATAGTGATTATCTCCTATACATTGTTGGGTGGGTTTTTTGCCATAGCTTGGACAGATCTCTTGCAAGGTATACTAATGATAGGGACATTAGTAATTTTACCTATAGTTGGAATTATCGAGTTGCAAAATCAAGAGCGAACAATATATGAAGCGCTAAATCAATTTGGTGAAAATAATTCTTCTTTTACTATAGGAAAAAATGGTATTGCTGCTTTAAGCGTAGTGTTAGGCGGATTAAGTTGGGGTTTGGGATATTTGGGACAACCTCACTTGGTTATACGATATATGGCAATAAAGAACCCGAAGGATATTAAAAAAGCGAAATTGATAGCAATATTTTGGGCTTTGCCCGGTATTTTAGGAGCATTTATCATTGGTCTAGTTGCTCTTAATTATTTTGGTCCTAATTTTTTTATCATTAATGACGTTGAGCAGGCTATGCCATTATTAGCAAAAGAACTTTTGCCTCCCATCCTTGCAGGGTTATTGATTTCAGGGGCAGTAGCAGCTATGATGTCTACAGCTGATTCTCAGCTTCTTGTCTCTACATCAGCAATTACTGAAGATTTTATCCATCAGTATTTAGGACTACGTCTTTCTAATAAAAATCTGTTATTGATTAATCGTATTACAATAATAATTTTAGGAATTATTGCATTTTGCATAGCAATTTTCTCTGAAGTTTCAGGTAAAAATATTTTTGGTGTTGTAAGTTATGCTTGGAGCGGATTGGGTTCTTCATTTGGGCCAGTACTTGTACTAAGTCTATGGTGGCCTAAAACTACTCGTAAAGGTGTGATTGCAGGATTACTTGTTGGGTTTTTTACAACTATTATTTGGGCAAATACTGAATTAAAATTCATAGTTTCAGAAAGATTTGTAAGCTTTGCTTTTGCTTTTATTATGGTATTATTAGTTAGTTATTTAGATAAAGGAAAATCATAATGCGCTCACCTGGAGAGGTTTTGCGATCAGTAAAAAATGGAAATATTGATTCAGTCTATTTCCTTTTAGGTGCTGATTATTTTCTTCAAAATCTGATAATTAGAGAGATAAGTAAGATAATTTTTAATGAAATAGAAGAAAATAAAACATTTTTATCTCCTGATGATATGAAGAGTGAAGAAATTATAGATAGAATAACGCAAAGTGATTTATTTTCATCAAAAAAACTTTTAGTTTTTAGGAATCCGGGCACTTTAAGGAATAAAGCTAAGTCAGATTTTATATCATATTGCAAAAATCCAATGCTAAATAACTATTTAATAATTATTGAGGACGATTTTAGTGATCGAAGATCTATAACTAAAGAATTAAAGAAAATCAATAATACAGTTTCTGTACAAACACCTTTTCCTAGCGAGATGAGAAAATGGACCAAATTTATGCTATTAGAACGAAATCTAAATTATAAAGATAATGTAGTAGATACAATTGTGGAATTTGCAGGAGATTCCTTATTTCATATTGAAAATGAGATAGAGAAAATATCTTTAAATATTAATGATGGGGAAGAAATAACAAAAAAGTGCATAGATCAATTATCAGGTTGGAAGATGCAATATAAACGCTGGCAATTCTTTCAAATTTTAGGTAAGAGAGATTTAAATAAATCTTTGGTTTTAGGATTATCATTACTTAATCAAGGGAATTCTATGATAAGTCTAATGTATCCTTTAACTGCATTTTTTCAGGAATTATTTTATATAAAAAACAATTCTGGAACTTTTACTAGTAAAAATAGTTATATACCTCTACCGCCATCTGTGATTAAAGAGTTACCACAGATAGCAAATAGATTTAATAAGGAGGAAATAGAATACGCATTAGCTATTTTAGGTAAAATAGATCAGCGTTTGAAAACTACTAGCATATCAGATGAAGCCCTATTCACACATTTCTTATTCTCGGTCCTACAAGCAAATGGATAAAAAGTTTATATATACAGATGAAGAGCTGATAAGTAGGTTCCAAAATGGGGATGAACAGGCGTATATAGAATTAGCGAATAGATATCGTGATAGATTAATGTCATTTGTATATCGATTTGTTAATGATAGCGTTGCAGCTGAAGATATTGTACAGGATACTTTAGTGAAATTGTATACTCATAAACATTATTATAAAAATATTGCAAAATTTTCTACATGGATTTATACAATTGCAGGGAATTTGGCAAAGACAGAATTACGTAAGAATAAACGGAGAAAAGTCACAAACCTTAGTGAGATGGGGAAGGATGATTGGCAGTATGATATACCATCTGATGAGGATACCGCTAAGATAGTACATGGGAAGTTTGTTGGAGAGCAAATCCAACAAGCAATACAATCTTTGCCTGATCATTTTCGTGAAGTAATAATTTTACGAGATATTCAGGAACTTTCTTATGAGGAAGTTAGTAGTATAGTAGAGGTTCCGTTAGGAACGGTAAAATCACGAATTAATCGTGCACGTTTACAATTGCAAGAAATGTTGAAAGAATTAAGATAGGAGAAAGTTATATAGATGGAACGTTATAAGTTTGAGGATTTAATATCCGATTATATAGAAAATAAACTTCCAGTTGCAAAACGTAAAGAAGTTGAAGCATTTATGGAAGATAACCCAGAAGCAAAAGTCCAAATGGAATCTATCCGATCATTAATGAATTCCATGAAAAATTTATCAGAAATAAAAACTTCAGATAATTTCATGGAAAATTTAATGAAAAAAGTAGAGTTTGAAAAAAATAGACCTTCGAACAAAAAAAACACTGCACCTGGTAGAGTAAAAACTTATTTCGGCTTTACACCTGTTTATGCAACAACAATGAGTTGTTTAATTATTGCACTTGTTATTATTGTATTACAATTAATGCCAACAGATAATTTGAACTCAATTATTCTGCCAAGTAATATTGCAGAACAGGGAGCTGAAATACCAAAACCATCAAATATGGTTAAGCCAGATAAGGACCTAATGCTTGCTGAGGATGATGATACTACCAATATTGATAGTCAAAATAGATTGATCAATGGCAAATTTGACAAGAATATTAAGCTTGTAGGTAATAAATAATAAATTAGCAATCACACTTCGAAAATACAGCTAGTTGCCGTAAATTTTACTTATAGGATCTAACTGTTGTGATTAATCTAAGACAATTGACAATAACTGTAATTTCATTGTTGTCATTTATACTGTTTATTTTTCCAGCGCCTACTGGCAGCATATTTATTGCTATAAAGATTTTTGTATTTATAAGTGTATTAGCTCTTCTATATCAATTCAATATAGGCTCTAGTAAAAAGACAGAACGACCGATTGACGTAGTTGAGAATATTCCTAATACAAATAATGTAAATAAAGAGTTAGAGGAAAATTATGATTCTTTGTTGGATTTAATTTTTAATATGATTATTTCCCTAAATCCAGAATATAAATGTGCTACATATATGTTAAGTCCAAATATTAATACTATGATATTACAGAAATCTACATCAAATGATTTCCCTGAGCAGATCATTCAAGATAATCCATTAATTTTCAAAATTATAGATATGGATACGCCTTTACTGATACAACAAAATGAAGAAAAAAGCGCATGGACTGAATTATTCGGGGATAAGTCATGGAGAGGGAGTGAGTGCATGATGGGTATTCGCTTGAAATATAATGATCGTGTTGGAGGATGTCTTTTGTTGATGGCAGATCATTTTAAGACGGTTAATGATAGAGATAAAAATATATTATCATATTTAGGGAAATACTTATCAGTGGGTATTAGTAAACTGCAAAGCATAGAAAAATTATTAGGGGATAAAGATTTTAGAATAAGAATTTCGAGACTATTTAATCAACTAGATATTACTTCAAAAGAAAATGAAATTTTAGATGAAGTAAGAGAGTTATGTAGAGCATATTTACGATATGATAAATTAACAATAACTTTCCCGAAATCTGATTCTTCTACAGCAAAAGTTAAAATGATAGATGGGTTTAATGAGGATTCTAAATTGGGAGATATTATTGAGATAGATAACACACTACATGGCCTACCTTATAAATTAGGTGAAACAATTAATACTTCTAATTGGCTTGAAAACTATTCAGTAAAGGGTAGATTTATACAAGGAGATATTCAACAGTATAATTTTAATTCCATATTATCTATACCTATAAAATATGATAATAATATTTTAGGAGTTGTTTCAATTGAAAGGTTAGAAGAGTCTATCTTTTCTAATAAAGATGTTCAATTTCTGGAATTATTAACTGATACTATGGGTTCAATCCTTACTTGGAAGGATGAATATAAAAAAATGTACAAAAGTGCGATACACGATGGGTTAACAGACTTATTAAATCATAAAGCATATAAGGAGAGATTAGCTGAAGAATTGAGTCGTGCAAAACGTTTTAAACAAAGTTTAGTTTTATTAATTCTGGATTTAGATAAGTTTAAACGCATTAATGATACGTATGGGCATTTATATGGAGATTATGTATTGAGTGAAGTTTCTGCAATTCTTAAAGATAGTGTGCGTAATATTGATATTTGTGCGCGCTATGGCGGTGAGGAATTTGCTATTGTTTTAGTTAACACTGATGTTGAGAATGCGCGACCAGTAGCAGAAAGAATAATAGAAAAAGTTTCAGAATTCCACTTTAATAAAGATGGCATAGAAGAAAATATGACAATAAGCGCTGGTATGTCTGAATATCCAAATCATTCTATGGAAATGAAGAAACTTATTGCTCATGCAGATTTAGCTATGTATGAGGTTAAAAAGAATGGTGGCAATGCAGTGATTGCACATGGAGATTATTAATACTTTTATTTGTCTTTTAAATCAATTACTATCAAATACTTTAATAAATATGTCTAAAAAAATAAATTTAATTATTTCTCTATTAATATTTAGTAATTGTGTACAGAAACCTCAGATTGTTGTGGAAGATCCAATTGAAATAGATGAAGTACATTTTAAATCAAATGAAGAAATAAGAAATAAACCTAATGAAAATGTTAAAGCTATTGGGCATTTTATGGATGGTCAATTATTTATGTCTCAAGGAAATTATTCAATGGCAATTCTTGAGTTCCAAGATGCATTAGAATTGGATCCTGAAGCTGCGACAATCATTGTG
>Ga0208407_1001330_pt1 | contig 11313 bp, 14 predicted proteins | sample ETNtaG_9_FD_185775 | JGI IMG/M metagenome (GOLD analysis project Ga0208407, IMG submission 185775) | Marine microbial and viral communities from oxygen minimum zone, Eastern Pacific Ocean - ETNP201406SV69 (SPAdes) (version 2) | ecosystem: Environmental > Aquatic > Marine > Oceanic ...
GTATTCTGCAAGGTAAGTATCGCGTATATATCGATCCTTATTCTGCTAACCTTACTTCCGCTAATGCTGTTACCAACAGTGGTAATCAGTATTATGTTGTTGGTTATAAAGGTTCCTCACCTTATGACGCTGGTCTATTCTATTGCCCCTACGTTCCACTACAGATGGTTCGTGCCGTGGGTGAGAATTCCTTCCAGCCCAAAATTGGCTTTAAGACCCGCTATGGTATTACTGCCAACCCATTTGCTGAAGGAACAACTCAAGGTATGGGTCGCCTCCGCGTTAACAGCAACCGCTACTATCGTCGCGTTGCCGTCAAGAACCTCATGTGATTCATATTCACATTTCAATCAAGACTCCTCTTCGAGGGGTCTTTTTTTTGTCTAAATATCATATGCTTGTAACTACTTGGCCTCAGAATTTAGTAACAGAAATAGGGTTTTTTGTATTTCTCCTGATAATAGTTGGTATTCCACTCATTATAGGAAATAAATATTTGAGGAGACCTGCGTTTAAAAATAAATGATTTGCGGTAAGAAAATGAGTACAGAAGATCGTCGTAAGTGGAAACTTAAGATGTATAACTTTTGGCAAGATACTTTAGAAGAAAGACTTGCTGGTGTTACAGCTGCTAAAGCAAAATTAGAAGAACAAATCAAAAGAGATGCTACTGATAGGTTGCATGATGATATAAGAAATGAGGATAATTAAGGCCTAAATATTTAAAAAATAGAAAAAATGCCCTATCATATTAAAACTCCAGCAAAATTAAATACTGGTGATGTTTATTGGAAAGGTGATAATACCTGGACTAATACATATGCTGATCGTCAACAGTATAGTAGCAAATCAGCTGCTGATGCTCAAGCAAATACTACTGAGACAAGAAATGGGGTTACTTATACACCACAGTGGTGGAAAAATTGTACAGTAGTAACTGAGTAATGTCCTATACGTATGCAACTGCAAGAACAACTCCTATAGATAATAGAAATTTTTTATCACCTACTGGATTTAAATTTTCTATTAAAAGAATTCCTAAGGTATCTTATTTTTGCAATCAAGCCAATATCCCATCATTAGATTTAGGAGTAGCAGTACAACCTACCTATTTGAAGGATATTCCCACACCAGGGGATAAGATTGACTTTGGAGATCTTACGGTAAGATTTTTAGTTGATGAAGATCTTGGAAATTATGTCCAACTTCAGAGGTGGATAAGGGGATTAGGATTTCCTGAAAGTATGAAAGAGTTTGATGATCTTGAAAAAGATGCAATCATGCCTGCAAACTATTATAATCAAGGAGATGATATCTATTCAGATGGAACTTTACAAATTTTAAGCAGTCAATTTAATGCAAAGTTTAATGTTGTCTTTAAGGACTTATGGCCTTATTCATTATCAACTTTAAGTTTTGATGCTACAGATACTGATATAGAATACTTTACAGCAGAGGCAAGTTTCAAGTATACTATTTACGATATAACAGATTTAAATAATAAAGCACTTTGTGGATGTGACTAAATGAGTATTGACCTTGATAAACTTCAAGGTATGTGGGAAAAGGATTCAAAGATAGATCCAGATAATTTACATACAGAATCTTTAAATATCCCGTGCCTTCATGCGAAGTATTTTGAATTATATAATACTATATTTCTTCTGAGAAAGAAAGCAGAACAACAAAGGAAGAATATCCGCCACGAGAGATATGAATACTTCTCTGGCAAATCTGACCCAGAAGTATATGTAGAGAATCCTTTTCCAAAGAAGATAAGGGATAAGGATACGATGCAAAAGTATTTGGATGCAGATGAAAAGTTGTCTAATACATCTCTTAAGATAGATTATTATGATACGATGTTAGTTTATCTTGAAAGTATCCTTAAAGTAATACAAAATAGAACATTTCAAATTAAAAATGCTATTGAGTTTATGAGATTTAATTCTGGATTGGGTTGATAAATATAACTAGATGTAATGGATATATGTGATTCGGACAGATGTTCTTATAGGAAAGAAGAATGAAGTTTTTCTGGAGGTACAAGCAGAACCCCATGTCTTTATGGAGCTCTCAGATCACTTCACTTTCGACGTGGAAGGTGCAAAGTTTATGCCTCAATACCGTAACAAGTATTGGGATGGAAAGATCCGTTTATTCTCAACAGCAAACGGACAAATCTACGTCGGATTACTTGATAAGATTATTGCCTTCTGTGAAAGACACGATTATACCTACGAATTTGTAAATAACCAATATTACGGAACTCCATTTGAAATAAATGAAGGGATTTCATATGAAGGCGTTAAAGATTATATGAAATCTATTTGTCGTTATTCTCCTAGGAAATATCAAGTTGAGGGAGTATACGATGCATTAAGACATAACAGAAAGCTCTTGATAAGTCCCACTGCCTCTGGCAAATCTTTGATGATTTACTCTCTAGTAAGGTACTACATTGATAGGAACGAAAAAATACTTTTAGTTGTTCCAACGACATCTCTTGTAGAACAGATGTATAAGGATTTTCAGGAGTATGGTTGGAATGCTGATTCATATTGTCACCGTATATATTCTGGTAAAGAAAAAACAAATGAATATCCCGTTACCATTACAACATGGCAATCGATTTATAAATTAGATCGTTCTTTCTTTGAAGAGTACAATGTAGTTATAGGAGATGAAGCACACCTATTTAAGAGTAAGTCATTAATCAATATTATGACTAAGCTTCATCATGCCAAGTATAGGTTTGGATTCACTGGTACTTTAGACGGCACACAGACGCATAAATGGGTGTTAGAAGGACTGTTTGGACCATCATATAAGGTGACTAAAACAGATGAATTGATGAAACAAGGTCATCTATCTCAGTTAGATATTCAATGCCTTGTTCTTAAACATCCTCCTCAGAAGTTTGAAACTTATAATGATGAGATTGAATATATTATTTCTCATGAAAAAAGAAATAAGTTTATTACAAATTTGTCATTAGATCTAAAAGGCAATACACTTATATTGTATAGCAGAGTAGAAGCACATGGTGCAGTATTATATGATTTGATAAATACTAATAAGCGAGGTGATAGAAAAGTATTTTTTATTCATGGTGGTGTTGATGCTGAAGAAAGAGAATTAGTTAGAGAGATTACAGAGAATGAAACCAACGCAATTATTGTCGCATCTTACGGTACTTTCTCAACGGGCATTAATATTCGCAATCTTCATAATGTTGTGTTTGCTTCCCCCTCCAAATCCCGCATTAGAAACCTCCAATCCATCGGACGTGTTCTCAGACAAGGAACCAATAAAATCAAAGCCATCCTGTACGACATAGCAGATGATTGCACTTACAACTCTAGAAGAAATTATACATTAAACCACTTCATAGAAAGAATTAAAATTTATAACGAAGAGAATTTTAATTATGAAATAATCACCATACAACTTAAGAAAGGATAAAATTATGGGAATAGAAGATGATTTTTACTCAACAATAAAATTTAAATCTGGTGAAGAAATATTTGCAAGAGTAGCTGCTTCTGAAGAAGAAAATAGAACAATGTTATTGGTTCATAGTCCAATTACTATAGGTGAAATTAAAGGAAGAAAAGGTATAGTAGGATATAAAGTAGAACCTTGGTTAAAGACTACTAGTGAAGATATGTTTATTATTAATATGAATGATATCCTTACTCTTTCTGAATCTAAAGATATGGATATGATAATGATGTATGAAGACTATGTTAGTCAATCTCATAAAGACCATTCAAATAGATCTAAGATTAATAGAAGAATGGGATATCTTGGTAGTGTAACTGATACCAAAGCATCTCTTGAAAAGATCTTTAAAAGTAGCTAAGCCAATCTCATCAACCTCCACAAAGGTATTCTACTCGATATTTAAAACTTGTCAAGTACTGGGTCATATGTTAAAATACCTACATATGGTGAGAATATAGTTATGTTAAACAGACCCATGGCTAAAAGGAAGAGATCAGAACATTATGTTAATAATAAGGAGTTCTTAGCTGCTTTAATTAGATATAAAGAAGATAGAGAGATTGCTGAGATTAGAGGGTTGCCAAGACCAATCATACCGCGCTATATTGGGGATTGTTTTTTAAAGATTGCTAATCATCTTTCTTTTAAACCAAACTTTGTTAACTACATGTTTAAGGAGGACATGATCTCTGATGGAATCGAAAATTGCGTTCAGTACATACATAACTTTAATCCTGAGAAATCCCAAAATCCTTTTGCTTACTTTACGCAGATTATACATTATGCGTTTCTCCGCAGAATACAAAGAGAGAAGCGTCAGTTAGAGATTAAGAATAAGATTATTGAAAGGTCTGGTTTTAGTGAAGTGTTTGATGATAACAACACTATTGACGGGGACAACTATTCAGAGTATAATCAGATTAAAGATAATGTTCACAGCAAGCTTCGTAGTTAATGAAAGTTGCTATAATAACTGATCAGCACTTTGGATGTAGAAAGAATTCAAAACTCTTTCATGATTATTTTTTGAAGTTCTATAATAATATTTTCTTTCCTACATTAGAGAAGGAAGGAATCACTACGATTATTGATATGGGTGATACCTTTGATAGTCGCAAGGGTATTGATTTTTCAGCATTGTCATGGGCTAAAAATAACTATTATGACAGATTAACAGATTATACTATTCACACTATTGTAGGAAACCATACTGCTTATTATAAGAATACCAATCAAGTAAATGCAGTTGATCTTTTACTTCGTGAGTATGATAATGTAAAGACTTATTCAGAAACCACAGAAGTAAAACTAGATAATCTGAATGTTCTTTTTGTTCCTTGGATTAATTCTGAGAATGAAAAAAAGAGTTTAGGAATGATTGATAAATCAAATGCTCCTGTTTGTATGGGACATTTAGATCTTAATGGGTTTTATGCTACTCAAGGACATGTCCAAGAGCATGGTATGGATTGTAGTATATTTGAAAAGTTTAAATTTACTTTTTCAGGACATTTTCATATTCGTTCTACTAAAGGTTCAATACATTACTTAGGGAATCCTTATGAGATGTTTTGGAATGATGTTGGTGATGTTAATAGGGGATTTCATATTTTTGATACAGATACTTTAGAATTTACTCCAATCAATAATCCTTATCGTCTTTTTTATAAAATATTTTATGATGATAATGATTATCAACTTTTTGATGCACGACCATATGAAAATAAAATTGTTAAGGTAATTGTCCGTATTAAATCAGATATTCAACAGTTTGAAAAGTTTATTGATAAACTTTATGCATCAGGAGTTAATGATCTTAAGATTGTTGAGAATTTTAATTTTAATGGATGGGGGGATGATATTGATGATGAAGTTGAGTCTGAAGATACGATGTCTATTCTTAATAGATATATTGAGGAGGCAGATGTAAATCTTGATAAATCTATTGTTCAGAAAATGATGCAAGAAATATATCAGGAAGCGTGTGAATTGATTTGATATGTATATTTTAACTATCAATGGAAAGGAATCTGAAGGTGCATATTCCGTCTCAGATGATGAGGGAGAAAATATTCTTTACTTATTTGAGGATGAGGATGATGCGATTAGATTTGCTATGATGTTAGAGGAAAGTGGAAGTCCTGAAATGCATGTAATTGAAGTGGAAGATGAAGTAATGATAAAGACTTGTGAAGTTCATGATTATAAGTATGTGATTATTACACCAAATGACGTTGTAATTCCTCCAAGTATATAAAATGATATTGTTTAAGAAGATACGTTGGCGTAATTTTTTATCAACAGGCAACCAGTATATTGAATTAGATTTAGATCAGGAATCAACTACTCTGATTATAGGAACTAATGGAGCAGGAAAGAGTACTGTATTGGATGCTCTTACCTTTAGTTTATTTGGAAAACCTTTTCGTAAGATTAATAAACCCCAGTTAATCAATTCTACAAATGAGAAGGATTCTAAAGTTGAAGTTGAATTTTCTATTGGGTCAATTGATTGGAAAGTTGTTCGTGGAATAAAACCAAATGTCTTTGAGATTTGGAAAAATGATAATCTATTAGACCAATCAGCATCTGCTAATGACCAGCAAAAGTGGTTGGAGCAGAATGTTCTTAAAATGAACTATAAGTCTTTTACTCAGATTGTTATTTTGGGATCTAGTACTTTCGTTCCTTTTATGCAATTGACTGCTAATAATCGCAGAGAAGTTATTGAGGATCTGTTAGATATTAAAATCTTCTCTTCTATGAATAATCTTATAAAAGAAAAGATTCGTGCTAATAAAGAGGATGTTAAAACTTTAGTACTTAAGAAAGAGTCTCTTAATGATAAGGTTAAGATGCAAGAGAACTTTATTGAAGAGATAGAGTCTCGTGGTAAGGAGAATATAGAAGAAAAGAATAATAAGATTGAAGAACTTGATCAGTCTGTATCAAAGTTAATGAATGAGAATGAATTTTATGAAGAGAATGTATCAGGATATACACAGATGCGAGAGCAGAGTGTTGGTGCTACAGAAAAACTTCTTAAGTTAGCTGGGTTAAAGGGTAAAATATCTCAGAAGGTATCAACCATTACTAAAGAGCATAAGTTTTTTACTGATAATGTAACATGTCCTACATGTACTCAATCAATAGAGGAGGAGTTCAGAATAAATAAGATTGAAGACGCTCAAACTAAAGCGAAGGAGTTGCAATCTGGTTATAAAGAACTGGAAGAAGCAATTAAAGAGGAAGAAGAGCGAGAGCGTCACTTTACTGTTCTATCTAAGGAGATTACTAGACTAACGCATGGCATTTCTAAAAACAATACTAAGATCGCTGGGTGTCAACGACAAATCAGAGATCTGGAATCGGAAGTTCAGAGAATTACCAAACAACTTGCAGATAGAAATACTGAGCATGACAAATTAGCAAACTTTAAAGACAACTTAAAAACTACATACGAAGAATTAGCTTCTAAAAAGGACACTATAAACTATCACGTTTTTGCGTATGGTTTATTAAAGGACGGTGGAGTTAAATCTAAAATCATTAAGAAGTATCTACCGCTGATAAATCAGCAAGTAAATCGTTATCTTCAGATGATGGATTTCTACATAAACTTTACTCTTGATGAGGAGTTTAACGAAACCGTCCATTCACCAATACATGAAGATTTTTCTTATTCTTCTTTCAGCGAGGGAGAGAAGATGAGAATAGACTTAGCACTCTTGTTTACATGGAGGGAAGTTGCTAGGTTTAAGAATTCTGTAAATACTAATCTATTAATTATGGATGAGGTGTTTGATAGTTCTTTAGATGGATTTGGAACAGATGAGTTTCTTAAGATTATTCGTTTCGTGATTAAGGATGCGAATATTTTTGTTATTTCGCATAAGACTGGTATGGATGATAAATTTAAGAGGTGTATTAAATTTGAAAAAGTTAAAGGATTTAGTAGGATGGTAAATTAAAATGATGTATGAAGCTTCTAATCTATTAAGTAAAGAGCAATGTGATAAATTAATTCACTATTTTAAACGTAATGAACACGAACGTAGAACTATAGAATACCCTGCTCTGTTTGATAAGAAAACAATAACCCCAGATATGATTGGTAGTTTAAAATGTCAAAAAATTCTTAGAGCATTTGAATTTAAAGCAACTCAAGCAGTATCAAAATCACATGATTGTGAATCATATGTGTTTATGGAGCATTGGGATCTAGTTCATTGGAATCCTGGAATGGAGATGACCGCACATAGAGATAATCAATATGATCCTAAAATTGATTTATCTGCAAGACATTACTCAGCAGTTTGTTATTTAAATGATGATTATACTGGAGGAACTACTTTCTTTTCAGATGGTGATTCCACAAATGATAAAACCCTAGAAACTACAGAATGTATACCAGAGACTGGAAAAATGGTATCATTTAAATCAGATGTTTGGCATGGTGTAAATAAGGTTACTAGTGGAGATAGATATACTATAGCAATGTGGTTTACTTGTGATGAAACCAGAATGAGAGATAAAAGAGCTTTTTAAATGGCCACCTATAAGCATACAACAGGCATAAGGTTTCATTTTATTCACATTCCAAGAACTGGTGGAAGATTTATTCATGAAAATCTTTTACTTAATGGATTTGAACAGGAGCATAGTAGTAAGGGAAGTATTGAAGGAATTGAAGTTCTTCATTTTCATAGAGAGTTGTATGAGAAGTATTTGGATGTAAAAAATATTCCTCATATTGCTGTTATTAGAAATCCCATCGACAAGTTCTTTTCTGCATCTAGTTTCTTTAAGAGAATGTATGGTGATGATATACAAGAAGCAATGGAAGATCCAATGATGTTTCATTCAATGCTTACTAATTTTCCTTTATCAGAATCTGTTAACTGGTATAGGTCTCAGTTAGATTTTATTAGTGATGAAACGCATTTGTGGAGATTTGAGGATGGATTTAAAGAAGAGTTTGCTGAATGGATGAGTAATATTTTAGATGTTCCTTTCAAGGTGGAGGATGTGCCATATAAGGAACTGGGCTATGATGAGGAGAATAAGTTGGAGAGGAGTGCTAAACTCATAGATAATGTTAGGAACCTTCATAGGAGGGAAATTGAAAGACTCTATCCCGAATTGGCTCCATCATAGTAAGAAGGAGCAAAAGCGAAAACTTAAACCACAGGCACTGCGTCAAGCAAAGGCAAGACGACAAGCACTCAAGAGGAAACTCAAGGGTGCTTTTTTAATGAGTATAAACTCGTAGGCATATATTTTTGTAAAACCGAACGCCATTTATGTTGGTTTCCTGACTAAATAGTAGTAGAATTGGAGAGCAAGATGTAACCAAACTTTGGTTATGATGTTCAATTTAAAGAATGGAGAAGTCATCATGCAGCACAATCTAGTATCCCATAATCAATTGGCCGGTTGGAAAAGTACAGTAGAAGAGATTCAAGAAGCGGATCACGAATCGGCAGTAAATGATTATTTTCAGTGTTTAACAGAGTGCGATGATAATGCTCAGTTATGTAAGCGTATTTGTAGGGAGGTTTTAGACTAACTACTAATTAAATAAGTAATTTACCCTCGCCTTATGGTGGGGGTTTTTTATGAGGCCCTGAAAGTGTATCCTTAATGTACCCGGATGAATTTCCTATGTCTGAGATGGTTCGTAAGGTTCACAATGCTGTTCCTCTTCATATGCCTGCTGATTTTGGCGACAATGAAACCTATGAGGATTATTGTGCTGAAGCAATGATTGCTGCTATTCAGATGAAAGATGCAGCAGACGAAGAGATAGTTAAAAATCTTGTTGATCCTGATCCAGATTATGGTTGGGATCTTGATATTAATGAGGCTATTCGTATTGTGAAGGAACTGAGGATGATGGGCAGTTAAATAAGTGTCATACCCTCGCCTCTATGGTGAGGGTTTTTTAGTATACTAGATTCATACGAAACAAAAGCATGGCTGTTCAACTAGAAATCAAGGAGCAACTAGCAAAACTATTGGCGACAGAAGATATCGTTGTAGAGCACAAACAGGTCTCTAGCGCCCAGTTTAACGTCCATACACGGGTTCTTGTGCTTCCTCTATGGGAGAAGGCAAGCAATGCTGTATATGATATGCTAGTGGGTCATGAGGTAGGGCATGCACTCTTTACACCTGATGAGGATCTTCCAAAAGATGTTCCTCATCAGTTTGTAAATGTAGTAGAGGATGCGCGGATTGAGAAGTTAATGAAGCGTAAGTATATGGGTCTTGCCAAATCCTTTTATAGGGGGTATAAAGAATTGTATGATGAGGATTTTTTTGAATTAGATGGTGAAGATCTTAGTACTTTTAATCTTGCTGATAGGGCTAATCTATATTTCAAGGTGGGTAACTTCCTTGATTTGGCTTTTCTCCCTGCTGAAAAAGAGATTATCGATATGATTTCAAGGTGTGAAACTTTTGAGGATACACTGAAAGCAGCATATGTTTTGTATCAGTATTGTTTAGAACCTGAGAAAGAAGAAATAGAATCCAAATTTATTGAACCTGATAGTGGAGAAGGTGAAGGTTTTGGTGATCAGTTTTTTGATGAGGGTAGTGAGGAAAATGAAACTTATGAGGAAACTCCTACTCAAACTGGGGAAGAAGAACCCGAAGTTAAGACTGCTGAAGCATTAGATAATAAACTTCAAAATTTGGTTAATGAGGGTGGAGTTGAGAATATATATTTGGAGGTTCCAAAAGTAAATTTGGATAGTGTAATTGTTAGTAATTCTGATGTTCATGAGAATATTGATAAGCATTTTAAATTTCAGTTTCAACAAAGTGAAAAGAACTGTTTCAAAGAACCAGATTCTGAGTTCTTAAAATTTAAAAAGGAATCGCAAAAGGAGGTTAATTATCTTGTTAAGGAATTTGAATGTAGGAAAGCAGCTAGTTCTTATAGTCGTTCTGCTACAAGTCGCACTGGGGTTCTTAATACAGAGAAGCTTTCGTCATATAGATTCAATGAAGATTTATTTAAGAGAGTTACTGTCCTTCCTGATGGGAAGAATCATGGATTAGTCTTTATTCTAGATTGGTCTGGTTCTATGCAGTATCTTATGAAAGATACTTGTAAGCAACTTTTTAATCTTATATGGTTCTGTAAGAAAGTTCAGATTCCATTTGAGGTTTATGCTTTTACTAGTGAATGGTGCCGTCCTGATATAAACTATGAGACTGGAGAAAGAGAAGTAAGGCAACCACAATCACATTATAAAGCAAAGGAAGGTTTGTTATATGTTGAGGATGATTTTAATTTAATGAATCTTTTTACTAGTAAAACTAGTGTTAGACAGTTGGAACATCAGATGAATAATATTTGGAGGATTGTTGATACTTTTGTTTTTTGGCGTAGTTATACATATCCACCAAAACTTTGTCTTTCTGGAACGCCATTAAATGAGACATTCATTACTCTTCATCAGATTCTTCCTCAATTCCAGAAAAAGAATAAAGTAGAAAAGGTACAGTGTATTGTTTTAACAGATGGTGAAGCAAATGGTGTTCCTTATCATAAGACTGTTCAACGTCATTGGGAATCAGAACCTTATATGGGATTGAGAAATATTAATCAGAATAAATGTTTTTTGCGTGATCGTAAACTTGGTAAGGTATATAAATTTGGAGGGGAGTGGCATAAATTTACTAAGACTCTTCTTAATAATCTGAAAGATAAATTTCCATCAGTAAACTTTATTGGTATTAGGGTTCTTAGTAGTCGTGATGCTAGTAGTTTTATTAAACTTCATTATCCTACAC
>Ga0208407_1001335_pt1 | contig 11301 bp, 10 predicted proteins | sample ETNtaG_9_FD_185775 | JGI IMG/M metagenome (GOLD analysis project Ga0208407, IMG submission 185775) | Marine microbial and viral communities from oxygen minimum zone, Eastern Pacific Ocean - ETNP201406SV69 (SPAdes) (version 2) | ecosystem: Environmental > Aquatic > Marine > Oceanic ...
ATCAGAGTTTTATGAGAAACATTTGGGATTTTTTGAACACGATAGAAAGTGTGATTTCCATTGTAGTCCTGCAGAAGATTTTGACTTCTCACCGTATAACGAACACTTTGATATGGTATTTACGAGTCCACCATACTTTAGCGTGGAGCGTTATAGTTATGATGATACACAGAGTTGGGTTAGATACAAAGATATAAACGATTGGAACAAAGATTTCTTACAGACGACCTTGGGTAACTTATGGGGAAGTATTAAACCAGGTGGATATCTATTAGTGAACATTAGTGATGTCTATACAAATTCAAAATGGTCAACCGATAGAGGTTGGTTAGAAATCTGTAATCCTATGAATGATTACTTATCTAAGTTAGGTGAGTATCAAGGTTGTATTGGAATGGAAATGGCAAAAAGACCAAATAGTGGTGGAGCAGGAACGGCAAAGACTTATGAAGGTTCTGTATGGACAGAAAAATCACTTGAGAATAAAGATGATAAGAAATTCGGAGAACCGATTTGGGTATGGAAAAAACAAAAATAGAAATGAGTGAATTCGATATAAAAGTTTGGTTGGCTGATCCAACAATGGATGGAAATCATGAACATTTAGGCGATAATGGTAAAGTTTTTCAAAGGTATGTCCTGATAAACGGTAAGGTTGAAGGGGAATATGAAGATTTTCATTCCAATGGAGTATTAATGAAAAAGGGTATTTTTTCTAATGGTATGAAACAAGGTAAGTGGTCAATATATCACGATAGTGGTCAGTTATGGAAAGAATGTAATTATAAAGATGATAAGTTGAGCGGAAAATATATTCAATATTTAGATAGTGAAATTAAAGTAATAGATGGTAATTTTAGGGAAGGTAATTTTGATGGAAACTGGAGTTACTGGCATGACAATGGCAACAGAGATAAAATTGGAAAATATACTTTAGGTAAACAAGATGGTAAATGGATTTATTATTTTGAAGATACCGATTCTAAATGGTATGAGGTTGAATATAAAAATGATAAGATGAATGGATTTAGTACACATTTTCATAAAGAAAATGGTAAAGTATCACATATTGGAAATTATGCAGATGACTTAGAAAGTGGTCTTTGGGAATATTATAATTATGATAAGTTCAAGTATAGGTGGGGAAAATTTATTGAAGGTAAGGAAGATGGAGAATGGGTTGCATATCACCACAATCAAAATATTCAAGGAAAGGGAGTTTATAAAAAAGGAAAAAAGGAAGGAAAGTGGACTTATTGGTGGGAAAATGGAAATATCGAATTAGAGGGAATTTATAAAAATGGTAAACGGAATGGATTATGGACTTATTGGAAGAAAAATGGAGTAAAGGTTAAAAGTGGAAATTTAAAAGACGATAAAAAAGATGGAGAGTGGATAATTTGGTATAAAGATGGAAAAAAGAGTATCAAGAAAACTTATGTTAATGATAAATTAAATGGTGAGTATATTGATTGGCATCCAGAAGGTAATGAATGGAAAGTTGGTCAATATAAAAATGGAAAATTAAACGATAAATATATAGAATATCATCCTAATGGTAATATTTATATTAGCGGTTTTTATCTTTCTGGTAAAAAAGATGGTAATTGGGTTTTTAAATATGACAATGATGAAGTTTGGAAATCAATAAATTATACAAATGGTATTGAAGATGGTAATTGGGTTATTTTTCACAAAAATAAGTTAAAAAGTTTTCAATATACATACAAGAATGGGGAGTATAATGGTAAATATACTGAGTGGTATGAAAATGGAGAGATTACAGAAAGTGGAAAATATAAAAATGGAAAGAAGATAGGTACTTGGATATTAAGGCACGAGAACGGAACAAAAAGAAAAGAAATAGTTTATGATAAAGGTGAAAAAGTAAAAGAAAAGAAATGGGATGATAAAAAACATTTAGTTTATGAATTTAATTTTAAGAATAATCAAAAACATGGAGAATTGATTTATTGGTATAAAAATGGACAGATAAAATCAAAGGAAACTTATAATGGTGGAAAGTTAGATGGAGATTATATAGAATATTTTATTGGTGGTACTTTTAGAGGCAAAGGAAACATGAAATCTGATTCGATGAATGGAAAATGGACATTTTGGTATCATAATGGAGAAAAGGAATTGGAGTGTGAACTTGAATTTGGAAATCCAGTTGGTAATGTAAAAATATATCATGATAATGGTGTGTTAAAGGAAGTGGTAACTCTTTGAAGGGGATGGACTTAAAATTAGCAATATGTGGAGATAGTTTTTGTGCTGATTATGGTAAAAATCCATATCCATCTTTTATATATTTATTACAAACAGAATTAAAGGCTGATATTCTGTGTACTGGTAGAATGGGTATTTCTCTTTATCATGCATATGAAGATTTAATTACACATTATAAAAATAGTGATATAATTATTTTATGTGTTACTGAACCATCAAGGGTGTCTAATAGATATAGAGTGGGTATTGGTAGAGGTTGGAATGATGATGAACAAGATGATATTATTGAGTGGTTACAGACAAAAGGTTCAACTCACACTAAGGATGGTAAAAAAAGGAGAGTAGATAATAAGTCAGGAAATCCAATTATAAATCCACTTAATGAATATGAAGCAAAGGGGTTTGTAGATGCAATAACATATTATAATAAATTTATTCGTAATGATGATTTTCATGATGTTGTTCAGAGAGGAATATTACGAGATATAGAATTTTTGTTGAAGGAAGAAAATAAAAAAGTTATATATTTTAGGGGTTTTGATAATAGTTTTTGTGGGTTTGAACCATCACATGGGGTTTGGGGAGATACAAAATTATTAAATTATGCCACTGCAGGTCGTAAAGATTATTTGAATCATATGAGTGAAGAAAACAATATGAGAATGTTTCAATTTATCAAAAGAATAATTGAAGAAGATGATTTTTCATGTCGTGAGATGAAGATGTGGAGTTTATGATAAATTATAATAAAAAATATATTTTTGTTAGGATACCCAAAACCGCCTCTACTTCTATTGGGAAGGTTTTATCTACAAAATGGATGACACATACAAAACTAAGTGAATTAAAAAAGATGAGAAACCACCATCAATATTTTATTTTTTGTTTTGTTCGTAATCCTTGGGATCGTATATATTCTGCATTTGAATATTTGAAACAAGGTGGTAAAAGTTCATCTCCTTGGGATGCACATGCAAAACTAAAAATGATTGATATTGTAGATGGTAATTTCGAAGAATTTATTTATAAATTTGTTAATAAGGAAAATAGTGATTTCTGTAATCATGTACATTTTCAATTACAATTAGATTGGATTGGTAATTCGGATTATATTGATTATATAGGAAAATATGAAAATTTGAATGAGGATTGGAAAAAAATCTCGACTATTATAGGGGAAACTAAAATTTTACCCAAAGAAAACATTTCAAAAAATAGGAAACCTTATAGAAATGTTTACAATGATAAAATGGTAGAACTTGTTTATGATTTTTATAAAAAAGATATTTTAGAGTTTAATTATGAATTCTAATAATAAAATATGGATATATTGGAACGATGGAGTAAAAAATGCACCTAAATCCGTACAATTATGTATTAATAGTTGGAAGGTAGAGAATGATAATTATGATGTAATAGTTTTAGATGATAATACTATCTCTAATTGGGTGGATATTCCCAAGTTTCAAGATACAGAGATGACTATACAGGCATTTTCTAATATCTTGAGGATTTTTTTATTATCGAAATATGGTGGAATATGGACAGATGCCACTTTGTGGTGTAATAAACCAGTAGACGAGTGGATTAACAATTATAGTGAAGATTTTTTTGTGTTCAGTAATCCAGTTGATAATAGAATGATAGCAAGTTGGTTCGTTAAATCAAGTAAAGATAATATAATATTGAGAGAGTGGAAAAATAGTGTTATGAATTATATTGAAAATACTAAAGTAGTTGTAAATAATTTTTGGTTTCATGGATTATTCGAAAAGATTTATAATGAAAATATAGATGTTAGAAGTCAATGGGATAAAGTATTGAAATATAGTGTTAATATGAATAATGTAGTTCCAAATAATCCATTATATTTTTCAAGAATGTCAGATGTAGATTTAAATGATTTAGACAATAAATTTATGATATCACTTTCAAAAAAAGAGAGTCCAATGTATAAATTTTCTTGGAAAAGGACTTGGGTAGATTCAAGAAAAGTTAAGTTTTTAATGGATATAGGATGAGTTACAGATTAGGTACTATAACTTATCAAAAAACATTTCAACAATTCTATTCTACAGATTATTATGCTAAAAGATTGATTGAATTCACTTCAATAATGACAAATGAAAACGAGGTGATAAGTGTTTTAGAACCAACAGCGGGTACAGGCAATTTGATAAAATATTTATATAACAATTATCCAAATAAAGGTAATTTATCTATATTTGCTTGTGATATTTGTCCTACAAATAGGAAACTTCTCAAATCACTTTTGGAAACTAATAATGATGTTTTATATAATGAACCTGATTTTTTAAAGTTAGAGAATGAAATTACTTCAAGGGGTGATAAATTCGATTATATTATAATGAATCCACCTTTCCATTTGAGGATAGAAGAATTTTCGGAAAGTTTTACGATTAACGGTGGAGATTGGCCCTATGATGTTTATGATATAGATTTTATATTAGAAGCTAGAAAGTATTTGAAACCAAATGGAGAATTAGTATCAAGTTTATATACGAGTCATTTGAATAGAGATTTAATAAAACTCAATGGTTGGAAATGTTTTCTTCTCGAAAGATCATCTCTTGATTGGAACTATATGCAGGATGTTCATGACCATTGGAAAAGTGCATTTTTAGATTCTAATTACGAAATAGAATTGGTTGATATGGATGAGAAAGTACAATTCTTATCAGGGTATAAATTAGAAACTCTACCGTGTACTATAATGAAAATAAAAAGATTATAATGAAAATACATAAACATGCAATCATAACTTCAGGTCGAACAGGTAGTAATCTATTATGTGCCGTTTTGAATATGCATCCAAAATGTATAAATAGAGGAGAAATCTTCGGAGATATCAGAAATATAGTTTTAAATGAATATTCTTGGAATCGACCCGATTTAATGATAGATAATTTTTGGTTTAAAGATTATTCAAAAAAGGATTCAGTAGGATTTAAATGTTTATATTTTCACGATACAAAGAGAGAGGCTAAGATAAGTGATTTTCTAATTAAACACGATTATAAAGTAATACACCTAAAGAGAAGAAATAAATTAAAACAATATATTTCATGGAAAAAAGTTTTACAAGGTGATAAGTGGGGAGATGATTATTTATTCAAAAAGGATAAAAATCCGTGGCTCGATGGTAAAATTGAAGTAGATACATCAGATTTAATTGAACGATTTGAGGTTCAGAAGAATCAAGAGAAGATGTACGATGATAAATTTTCTAATGCTTTAGAGGTTTATTATGAAGATATAGTTTCTGATTTTGATTTAAATTTTACGAAAGATAATAATAAGATAATACAAGATATTTTTAATTATCTTGGTTTAGATTATGAAAGAATAATTGATGATAAGAAAGATGTGAATTCTTTTCTAAGGGAAACCGATTTATTTTCTTTAGAAGAATTTGATATTACTAATTACACTTCCACCATAAGAAAAAAATGGTTAGACATAGTTGATGGTACTGAAAGTCATGATTTCTTTTTACAAAAGTCAAGAATTTTACCACTTGATGAGTGTATAAAAAATTATGATGAGGTTAAAGAAAAATTAATTGGAACGGAGTATGAGATTTATGTTAGATAAGGAATATAGTCTTGATGAGTATAAACATAGATTATTAAAAATAATAGAATCCAACGATATTGATATAGAAATTTTAAAAGAAAATGAAGTGTATCTTATGGGAGGATCAATTTTAAGATTATTTATGGATTTACCATTAGATACAGATTTAGATTTATATTTTCTTGATTTTGAAAAATTTACAAATGTAAATGATTATTTTAAGAAAAATTTTAAATCGGCCGATGATAGTCCATTATTTGTAAATTATCAAGGTAAGGATTTGATTATATCACTTTTAAATAACGAGAGATTATTGGGGGATTATGACTATGTAAGCAAAACTCATTATGATTTTTCTATATCAGCTGGGTGTTTTGATTTTAAAACTGAAACATTTAATTTTGGAGATAATTATTTTAACGATTTAAAAAATAGAAAACTTGTTCCGTATGGTGATCGTGGATTGTGGAGACAAAATTCACCAGCAGTATTAAAAAGAGTAGATAAATTTAAAAAACTTGGATTTACTATTGATGAAGATGTTGAGAATATATTAAAAGAAAATTCACGAGGTTTAAAAAGATCAGACCTTGATGGGTATTATCAAAGATTTGGTAAAAAAAGTTGGTTAAGAGCTGAGGATGTTTATCCTATTTATCCCAATATTGATATATTTGTTAATTGGGTATTAGATATTAAAGACCATCCGAGTTTAAAGAAGTTTAATGTTTATTTGTGGGGTGGGTGGATATCACGACCAGATGAAACTTTAGATGTTGATGTATTAATAACAAAACGAGATGGTCAACATGCTACTTTAAAAGAACTTGAAGTATTAATGGTAGATATGTTTAATTTGGCATATGATATACATGGATTTTTTCTTGATACTCACTATATGAGAATACCACAATGGATTGGTGATTATCCAAGAGATAAAGAAATTTTAAAATCGGTAGAGAAAAAACAATTATTTATTACTATAACTAAATATGAAGATAAAGATATTGAATGTAAATATAGAAGATATGGGTTATTAAATTGTGCATATACAGGTAGTTTTACTTTAAGGGGAGTAGAACCATCAAGTTTAGTACATAGATGGGTTGATTTAAATGGAAATTATGCACAAATGGTAGATTTAAGAAGAATTGTAAAATATTATGAAAACAATAAAGAAAGAAATATGGAAGATTTTTTGAATAAATTTCAAGAGTATTCGGGATATTAGGAGTTAATATGATTAGTTTTATTGTACCCTTTTCTACAATAGAAAAGGATAGGTTTTTAAATTTAAACGAAAAAGAAGATTTATGGGAAGAAAATGATGCCTCAAGTATAATCTATTCTACGATAAAAACAATTAAAAACATAAATTCACTTAAATGTGAAAAAGAAATTTTATTAGTAGATAATAGTCATACATGGTCAGAAATTGACTTACCAAATGTTAGGGTAATTAAAGGTTGGCAGGCACTACCAATTGAAGAACTAAAACAGATTCCAGAATATATGAATCATAAAGATATTCAGTCAAGTTTAGATAATCTTGGTTGTTTAACTATGTGGGTGTCTATGGCATTTCATTTAGGGGCTCAAGAGGCAAAAGGAGAGTATGTTGTTTTACAGCACAATGATACTTTTTATCATCAAGATTGTATAGACGAAATGATAGAACAAATGGAAGAAGAAGAACTTGAATATATTTCAGTCGATAATAAGAAGATATGGATTTCAACTTATTTATTAAATAAAGATTTTTTAGACAAATTTTTAAAGGAGTACACTGCACAGCCTGTTGTAGTACGACCAGAAAATGGTGGATATGTAAGAACTAAAAAGATTGGGTTTGCAGATGCGTATTTTTTCTTGTGTAAGAGAAAGTTCTTTGATAATTATAATGTAGATTGGTATTATGGTGATACAAATCATGGAGCAACAATTTATTGTCTTTATAATAATTTAAAATATCTTCATTTGGGTCCTTATTATGATAATCCAAATTGGGAAACGGAAGATACTTTACATACATACCATTATAATGATAAACCATTTTTAACTCATCTCAAGGGTGGATTTTCTGAGAATAAAATGTCATCAAAGACCTTTGAAGAAGAATTTAATCTTTATTTACAGAAATTATCAAATGAAGTATAAAAAAATTCCAAATAATGAAAATGCTATAGAGATAGATGGAAAAGTTGTATTATCATTTGATTCAAAATATAAAGAATATTTGAAATGGAGAGATGAAAATCCTGATTTAGAAAAAAAATTAGTTGATGAATTAGTAGAAGAATTAGAAAATAAAAAAATATATAATAATGGTTCTCCGCACGAGAAGGATGGTAAATGGGAATGGTATGATGAGAATGGTAATTTAAAAATTGTGGCGGAGATGAAGGGTGATAAATATAATGGAGAGGTTAGGGAATATTATCAGAATGGAAATTTACAATCCAAAGAAACTTTTGTAGATGGTAAAGAGTTAGGATATTATTGTTATTATGATGAAGAGGGATTAAAATTAACTGAAGGATATTTAAAAGACGGCAAAGAGAATGGAGAAAAAATAAATTATTTCGAGGGTAAAGTTCATTTTTCGGAGACTTTTGAAAATGGAAAACTGAATGGTTTGTCTAAATATAATACACTTGGTGGTAAAAAAGAAAGAGAAGGAATTTACAGGGATGGGAAGAAAGATGGAGTGTGGACTTACTGGTACAAAAATGGAAATAAAAAATGGGAAGGTAATTATAAAGATGATGTTTTAACTGGAGAATTGATTCAGTATAGAGAAGATGGAAAGATAAGCTCAATGGAGATATTTAAGGGTGATAAGGAAGATTATTATTGTTACTATGATGAGGATGGACAAAAACTTACAGAAGGTTCTTTAAAAAATGGTAAAGAGAATGGAGAAAAAATAACTTATTTTGATGGTAAGGTTCATTTTTTGGAGACTTTTGAAAATGGAAAACTTAATGGACTGTCTAAATATAATACTCTTGATGGTAAGAGAGAAAGAGAAGGAAATTACAGAGATGGAAAAAAGGATGGAAAATGGATTTTCTATTATGAAAATGGAAATAAAAAATGGGAAGGTGAATATAAAAATAATTACATTTGTGGAAAGTTAATTCAATATGTAGAAGATGGAACTATAAAATCCGAGGAAGAATTTAAAGACTCTAAACAAGTTGGAAAGTATAAGTATTATCACACAAGCGGTACTTTACGAGAAGAAGGACAACTTAAAGATTATAATAAAGACGGAGAGATTAGGACATATTGGGTAGGTGGAAATCTACAGAGAAAAGAAAATTTTATCTGTGGTGTTAGAGATGGATCCATAGAAACTTATGAAGTAGATGGTAAATCATTACTACAGAAAGGACAATATAAAAGTAATTATAGAGTTGGAGATTGGAAATTTTATTATTCGAACTCTAATAAAATTAAAAGAATAGATACATATGATCATTCTACTTTGGTAAAAGTAATTGATTATAATTTTAATGGAATTAAGGTTAGTGAAAAAACTAAAGTTGGATATAAGGATTGGAAAAAAATAGCTTGGTATGATGGTACTGATAATAAAAAATATGATAGACTTTATTCTGATGATACGGGTAGTGGTAGGTGGATTGAATGGTACATTGATGGTCAACGGAGATCAGACGGAGAAATGAAATTTGATATGATGGAAGGAAAGTGGACTTTTTATTATCACAACGGACAAAAAGAATTAGAATGTGAATTTGATTTTGGAAGTCCAGTTGGTAAACCAAAAATATATCATGATAATGGTTTAATAAAAGAAGAAATACAATTATAAATAAGAGGTTATATGAAAACTGAACATACCCTATGGGTAGAAAAATATCGGCCATCTAATCTTGACACTTATATTGGTAATGACCAATTAAAAAGTAAAGTCAAGGTTTATTTAGAGAGTGGCGACTTACCGCATCTTTTACTGTTTGGGAAGGCTGGTACAGGTAAGACCACTCTCGCCAAATTACTCGTTAATAATATAGAATGTGATTATCTATACATTAACGCGTCAGATGAGAACAATGTAGAAACCGTAAGGAGTAAGGTTAAGAACTTTGCATCCACTATGGGTTTCAAGGATTACAAGATAATAATCTTGGACGAGTGTGATTACATCACACCAAACGCTCAAGCCGCACTTCGTAATCTAATGGAAACATTTAGTAAACATTGTAGGTTCATCTTGACTTGTAATTTTGTTGAGAGAATAATTGATCCAATCCAAAGTAGATGTCAGACATTTCAGGTCATACCACCAAATAAAAATGATGTAGCAAAACATCTACATAATATTTTAACTCAAGAGAATGTGGATTACGATAGAGAAGATTTGGCAATATTAGTCAATAGTGGTTATCCAGATATCAGACGAGTTATCAATGGGGCCCAAAGACAATCGATGGGTGGTAAATTAGAGATTGATAAACAGAGTATCGTAGAGAACGATTATAAGTTAAAGTTGTTAGAGATATTGGAGAAACAAGATAAAAAGAGTGCATTCAATAATGTCCGTCAGTTAATGGCAGATGCAAAGGTTACTGATTTTGCAGATTTATTTCGACTTCTATATGATGAAGTTGATACTTATGGTAGAGGACATATTGCAGAATGTATTTTAATAATAGCAAAATATGAATTAAGTGATGCCCAAGTAGTTGATAAAGAAATCAACGCTATGGCAATGATAATAGAAATACTACAAGTTATAAAATAAAGGAGTTACAATGTACTTTGAAGCAACGGTTGTATTCATTGAGGAAATACAGACAAAAAACGGAGTAAAGGAAAAGAAAGTTCGTAAGACATATTTGGTTGAATGTGATTCAGTAAGTGTTGCTGAGGCAAAGGTAAATGAATGGTTAAAGACTTCACCTTTCGCTTTTGAAACCATAATTGCAAAACAATCCAAAATAGTAGATGTGGTAGAATAATGAACGAAAAATATTGGGGTGAAAAGAAATCACCCGCACCAAAAAGTGCATCACCAAATGGTGGGAAACCAGAGAAACACATATCAGTTCACGAGAATAAGATTTATTATTATTCAAATGTTAATAGGGATAGTGCATCTGAACTTAATAAAAAGATAGGTGAGATAGAATCTAAGAGTTTAACCTTGAGTAATACATTAGATTTAAACCAGCCACCAACATTGAGAATATATATCAATTCAGGTGGTGGTTCAGTTACTGCAGGTATTTCATCTATGGATACAATATTGAGAACAAAAGTTCCAGTTCATACTTATGTAGATGGATTTGCAGCAAGTGCAGCAACATTCCTATCGGTAGTTGGTAATTATAGGTTTATGAGTAGAAATTCTTATATGTTGATTCATCAACTATCAAGTGCATTTTGGGGAACATACTCTAACTTCGAGGATGAGAAACAGAATCTTGATTTGATGATGAAAAC
>Ga0208407_1001336_pt1 | contig 11301 bp, 10 predicted proteins | sample ETNtaG_9_FD_185775 | JGI IMG/M metagenome (GOLD analysis project Ga0208407, IMG submission 185775) | Marine microbial and viral communities from oxygen minimum zone, Eastern Pacific Ocean - ETNP201406SV69 (SPAdes) (version 2) | ecosystem: Environmental > Aquatic > Marine > Oceanic ...
TGTAAAGCCACCAAAGAGCATGAGTCTATCAGATAGATTAGGTTATATCTATGATGAAATATCTCTATTGTTAGATAAATATAAACCCAGTATAATTGCCGTTGAAGATACATTTTATTCTAAGAATTTTAAATCTGCTATGTTATTAGGACAGGCTAGAGGAGCAATCATTCTTGCCGGCTATTGTGCAAATATTTCATGCATAGAATATTCACCTAAAAAAATTAAAAAGTCAGTCGTTGGAAATGGCAATGCTAGTAAAGAGCAGGTACAATATATGGTAAAGAATATATTGAACTTAGATCAATTACCAACCCCGCTTGATTCTTCAGATGCTCTTGCAATAGGATTGTGTTATTTAAATCAAAATTCTATAGAATAAATTATGATTGAATCTATTAAAGGAACACTTAATAAAAAAGACCCAACATATGTAATAGTAGATGTTGGAGGAGTAAGACTAGGGGTATATATAACATTATCTACCTATGAAAAATTAGGGGATATTAATACTATAATTGAGTTGTTAACCTATTTTAATGTCCGTGAGGATATTATGGAGTTATATGGTTTTTTTGATAATAATGAGAGATTATTATTCAAGCAGTTGACTTCTGTTAATGGAATAGGACCTAAATCTGCTTTGAATATCTTATCTGGAACTAGTCCAAATAGTTTTAAGAAAAATATAATTAATGGCGATATTAGTTCATTGACTTCAATCCCTGGCATAGGTTCTAAGACAGCAAAAAGGATTATTGTAGAATTAAAGGATAAATTTATGGATGATGTTGATTCTATTGACCTAGGTTTTCAATCAGGTTCTGATGAGCAAGGTGTAATTGATGATGTAGTTAAAGTGTTATTATCTTTAGGATATAATAAGAGTTTAATAGATAAGGCAGTTTCAGAGATTGCAACCAAAGATATTCTTAAAAAAGATCTTGAAGATATAATTAAGATGACATTAAATAAATTATGATAAGTTTGGAGTCTATAAATTGAAACACACCGCTCTGTATGATAGGCATGTTTCACTAGAAGCTAAAATGGTTCCTTTTGCGGGTTACTCGATGCCTATGTTTTATAGTAGTATTGTTGATGAACATAATGCTGTTAGAAATATGATAGGTGTTTTTGATGTCAGTCACATGGGAGAGTTTAAAATTTCTGGCTTGGGAGCGGAGAATTTTCTTCAATTAATAACTATAAATGATGTAAAGAAAATTTCTGCAGGGCAAGCACAGTACTCTGCTTTATGTCTAAAAGATGGTGGTATTCTTGATGATATAATTTTATATCGTTTTGATGACCATTTTATGATGGTAGTTAATGCTGCAAATATAAAGGATGATTATGATTGGTTGTTGGAGAATGTAAAAGAAGATGTTGATTTAGAAGATATTAGTGAGAAATTAAATTTAATTGCAGTCCAGGGTCCTAAGTCAGCAATTTTATTAAATGATATATTGAATTTTAATATCGCTCAATTAAAATATTATAATTTTATTCAACTAAAATACAACGATGATCTTTTGATTATTTCTAGAACTGGTTATACTGGTGAGCTTGGTTTTGAAATATACGGAAATAGCGAATCAATTATATTTTTATGGGAAGAAATTTTTAAATATGAAAAATTAAAAGCAACGCCTGTTGGTTTAGGGGCAAGAGATACACTGCGCTTAGAGATGAATTACGCTTTATATGGTATGGATATAAGTAGATCTGTAAATCCAATCGAGGCTGGCTTAGGTTGGATCACAAGTTTTAACAAAGGCGCTTTTATAGGAAGAGATGCTTTGCTCCTAAAAAAAAATGAAAATTATAAAAGGCGTATTTCATTTGAAATGTTGGAGAGAGCTGTTCCACGGCATGATTATGATATAATTGTTGATGAAGAGATCGTTGGTAAAGTAACTAGTGGTACGCAATCACCTACTTTGGGTAAAGGAATTGGTATTGGATATATCCAGGCCAATCATTCTGACCCTGGAACTATGATTTCTATTGATATTAGATCAAGAGAAAAGTTGGCGGTTATTGTGAGCCCTCCCTTCTATAAGAATGGAACAGTAAATAATAATTTTTAGGGTATATTAAATGAAAGAAAGAAAATTTGAAATATTAGGAATTCTAAGTATTGCAATTTCTTTTTTAGTAATTGTGAGCATGTTAGGGTATAATTCATTTGAAGATCCAGGTATATCTCCAAATGTACAAGTAGAAAACCCGATGGGTATACTAGGTGTCTACATCGCTTATTTCTTTATAAAGTTTTCATTTGGTTATAGTTCTTTCTTTTTACCTATTTTAGGAATGGTTTGGGGATGGTGGTTTTTTAGCAATAAAGATAGATCTACACTTAGAAAGATCAGCGCATATCTATTTTATGTTATGATTTTAATATCAATCAGTCTAGGCTTATTAGAAATTAATACATTTGCTAACTCTGAAATTGATTATAATTACAGTGGGTTAATAGGCGGAAATTTAGCGAACCTTTTAGCGAGTTTTTTTGGTGTTATTGGAGCAGTAGTTATATTATTGACGAGTTGGTTAGTTTTAATAAGAGGATATTTTTCTTGGAGTTTTTATGTTCCATTTGAGTCTCTATCTAATCTTATCAAAAAGAAGAATGAAGATCGAAAATTAATTTCAATTGAGAAAAAAACTGAAAAGGAAAAAAGGCTCCATACAAAAGATTTAATTAGAAAGATTGAAGAAAAACAAAAAGAAGAAAATTATGATTCAATGCTTAATAATAAAGATGCGGATAATAATAATGATGAAATAGTAGATGAATCGAAGAATGAAAATAGATTTAACGAAGAAAGTGCTGATGTAGATAAACATGAAGATGAAGAAAGTGCTGATGTAGATAAACATGAAGATGAAGAAAGTGCTGATGTAGATAAACATGAGGATGAAGAAAGTGCTGATGTAGATAAACATGAAGATGAAAAAGTTGATGATAGCTTGTCAAATAACTTACCTAATCAAAAGCTAGAACCTGAATTAGATATGCCGGTATCGTTAGAGCAGGAGAGTGGCGCTTCATTAGATGAAAAGATTGAAGTTGGGGAAGTTGTTAAGGAAGAAGAGGTGAATATTGATGAGTTGCAAGAAAGAAAAGCTCCAAAAAGAAAATACCAGCTTCCAAGCAGCGATTTATTAGAAATGCCAATTAAAATTCAAGAAGGAATGTCAAAAGATGAATTAGTTGATCGGGCAAATTTTCTAACACAAAGCTTAGAAACTTTTGGCGTTGTTGGTAAAGTGGTTAATGTAAGTCCTGGGCCAGTTATCACTTTATTTGAAGTTGAGCCTGCTGAAGGCGTTAGGGTTAATAAATTTGTCCAGCTATCAGATGATTTAGCTCGAGTAATGGAAGCAAGCCGCGTTAGAGTTATAGCTCCAATTCCTGGCAAATCTTCTGTTGGTATAGAAATACCAAACAAGGATCCTGATACCGTATTTTTTCGATCAATTATAAACTCAGAAAAATTTGCTGAATCTGATGCGGAGCTTACTTTAGCTATGGGGAAAACAACTTCTGGGGAAATTTCAACATTGAATTTAGCTAAGATGCCTCACTTATTGATAGCTGGTACGACTGGGTCTGGTAAGTCAGTTTGCTTAAATACTATAATATGTAGTTTACTTTATAATTCAACACCAGAAGAGTTGAAGTTTGTTATTGTTGACCCTAAAAAAGTTGAAATGACGCTATATAAATCCTTAAAAGGTTATCACTTGTTAGGAATGGAGGATTTCGAAGAATCTATTGTTACAAAGCCAGATAACGCTACGTTAGCATTGCGAGCAGTTGAAAAAGAAATGAGTAGAAGATACGATACTCTTGCTGATGCAGTAGTCAGAAATATTCAAGAGTATAATGCAAAGAAGGTTGCTTCAAATGAAGAAATAATGCCATACATTGTTGTTGTTATAGACGAATTAGCAGATTTAATGATGTTAAATGCAAAAGAAGTGGAACAACCTATTGCTCGTCTTGCCCAGCTAGCAAGAGCAGTAGGGATTCATTTAGTTATTGCTACACAACGACCTTCTGTAGATGTAATTACCGGACTTATAAAAGCAAACTTTCCATCAAGGATTGCATTTCAAGTTGCTAGTAAAATTGATTCAAGAACTATTCTAGATATGCCGGGTGCAGAGAAATTAATTGGTAGAGGAGATATGTTATATTTAGGTTCGGGATCTTCTGAGCCTGTTAGGCTACATAATGCCTTTCTTTCAATTGATGAAGTAGAAGCAATTATGGATCATATAGTAACACAACCTAAATCTGAAGAACTAGTGCTAGAGTCAGTTAGGGAGCAAACGACGATAGATGCTGACTCAGGAGATAATGCTGATGGTGATGATGAATTATTAAATGAAGCAATAAAGTTAGTAGTCATTCATCAACAAGGATCGATTTCATTGATTCAGCGCCGAATGAAGGTTGGATACTCAAGGGCTGCGCGATTAATTGATCGAATGGAACAATTAGGTGTCGTTGGATCATTTACTGGAAGCAAAGCTAGAGAAGTTATGGTTGATGAAACTTATTTAGAAATGATTGATGATAATTAGAACAGTATGATTTCTGTTTTATCGGCGATGCTGTTATTGTTGTCTTTCAAACAAACAGATCCAAACCAAAAATACCTGGATTATTTATCAAAGTCTTTAGTGGATCATAGTGGGGTCCGAATGGAAATTAAATGGGCACAAATTGATGGAGAAAGAGCCTGGAGTCAAATTGGAGTCATTGAGCTTATTGGTAATAAACGATTCTTTTTAGATACGGATCAACAATCTATCAAAATAGATAGCAACCTAATTGTAACATATTACAAAGCTGAAAATGGAAAAATTATTTATGATACATTAATAGAGGGTAGTTATGATATTTTCGATTTTCTATCAGGTGATTTTTCAGGGTTTACAATTACTAATTCAACAGCTAATAGAGAATCAATCCAATTAGATTATCATATGGATGCTTTTAACATTAGTGGAAAGATATGGATTAAGCAAAAATTATATGAACCTATGAAATTTACATTTGGTAATAACCCGGAAAGGCCTGAGCAATATATTGAAGTAGATATTACAAGCTATGTTCCACTTCATAATAGCTCTTTATTTGATTTATTCAATCCTGATGCTAGAGAGATTATTGATCTTCGTGAATAGATATTTAAAATTAATCATTGGGGTATGCATAAGTATTGCTGGTCTATATTACGCTTTTAGAGATATTGATTTTGTTCAATTATGGACAATTATAAATCAATTAGATCTATTTTATGGCACTCTATCATTAATGATTCTTCTTACAAGTAGTATAGTAAGAGCTTTAAGATGGCAGATATTGGCTTATCCCATAGAGAGAATTTCTATCAAGCCAGCATTTTCATCAATAATGATTGGTTATTTTGGAAATTCAGTTCTCCCATTCAGGATGGGTGAATTTTTACGTGCATATGTTTTAGCCGAAAAAACATCACTAAATGTTTCTACGGCATTTGGAACAGTAGTTACTGAAAGAATTCTTGATTTTGTTGGTTTATCATTATTAATACTATTAACAATATTAGTTTATCCAGCAGATTGGATAAACCAACAAATTATTATTGGTGTTGTCGTTTTATCATTGACTGCATTTGTGTTTGTTTTTTGTTTTAAAGAAATTAAAGAATTCTTCTTATTTGATATAAAAAAGATAAGATTATTACAGAAATCTATTGTTGCGATCAAAATAGTTGATATTTTTAAAAGGTTAATTAATGGAGCAGTATCGATTAGATCAACAGATAAAGTGATATTGATATTTCTTTATACTGTACTTATTTGGTTAATGTACTGTTTCTCAACTTATTTTGCTCTTTTATCAACAGGAATCTCCATTCAATGGTATGAAGTTTGTGTGTTAATGATATCTACTACGCTTGCTATATCTGTACCAGCTGCTCCAGCGTATGTTGGAACGTACCACGCAACAGTAGTATATGTTTTAACAACTTTTTTCTTTATTAATCAACTAGATGCTCAGGCATCTGCAATAATAATTCATGGTATTGGTACAATTCCTTTCATTATAATTGGTGCGTGGTATTTTATTAATAGCTCGGTAAGTATTAAACAGGTTAATAGTAAAAGAATAATCAATAATTGAAAAAATATAATACAATATTTCTTGATAGAGATGGAACTATCAATCCTGATCCTGGTTATATTTCTTCATTGGATCAATTTGAATTTTATGATTTTACTTTTTCTTCATTAAAGCGTTTAAGCAGAGATGGTTATCGTTTTTGTATTATCACAAATCAATCTGGAGTTTCTAGAGGATTAATTAAACAAAAAGATCTTGATAATATCCATGAATATATTAAAAATCAGTTCATGAAAAATTCAATTCCTTTGCTTGGAATTTATATAGCAATTGATCATCCTAGTTCTGCAACAATTAGGAGAAAGCCTGGTGTTGGAATGTTTCTTGAAGCATCAAAAGATCATCATATCAATTTAAAAGATTCACTTATAATCGGTGATTCAATAAATGATATTCAAGCAGGTAAAGACTTAGAAATGGATACGATATTGGTTCGTACCGGACGTGGAAATCAAACAATTTTAGATTACCCTGATTTAAGACCAGATGCAATAGTAAGTAATATAGAAGCAGCAGCTGATTGGATTCTAAAATGAAGAAGCCAAATAAGATTGCGGTATTGATGGGCGGGCTAGGCGAAGAAAGAGAAGTATCTCTTAAGTCTGGAAAGGCAATTGCTAGATCATTAAGAGACAATGGTTATGATGTGTTGGATATAATTTTAGATACTGAATTAATAGGATTAACTGATAAATTATTAAGTGTCGATATGGTATTCTTAGGGTTGCATGGCAGTATTGGTGAAAACGGAATCATACAAGGATTTCTTGAAGCATTGGGTGTGAAATATACTGGATCTGGGCCACTGTCATCTGCCATATGTATGGATAAAAATATTAGCAAAATTATTGCTGAAAAAAATAATATTTTAACACCAAAATGGAATATCTATAATAATATTAATAATATTGATAATGATAAATTTGATTACCCTGTAATAGTAAAGCCTAATGGGCAAGGAAGCACTGTGGGGTTACGTATTGTTCAAAAGAAGGAAGAACTAATACCTGCATTGGATTATGCTTTTCAATATGATACTAGCGTTTTAGTTGAAGAGTATATTAAAGGTAGGGAATTAACTGTAATGCTTTTAAATGATAAAGCTTATCCTGTATGTGAAATTATTCCTTCACATGAGCTTTACGATTTTGAATGTAAATATACAGCTGGATTGAGTAATTATATTTGTCCATCTGAATTAAGCTCTGAACTAACAAAGTATGTACAACAGGTATCAGAGGATTTATTTTATTTATTAAAATGTCAAAATTATTCGAGAGCAGATTTTTTGATGGATAGTCAAAATAGATTTTGGTTTTTAGAGATGAACACGCTTCCAGGTATGACGGACACTAGTTTAGCGCCTATGTCGGCTTTGGCTGCAGGCATAAGTTTTAATGAATTAATTGATAGAATAGTTATGCTAGCTTGGAAAAAATGAAAAACTGGATAGCTATATACACTAAGCCAAGGCATGAGCAGGTTGTCGTAAATGAGTTAAATAAAAAAAATATTAATTCTTATTGTCCAATGTTTAAAGAAAGAAGGCAGTGGAGTGATAGAAAGAAGTGGGTTCATTTTCCTCTATTTCGCAGTTATGTATTTGCAAATATTGAGTTGAAAGAGAGTATTTATGTATTGCAAACAATAGGTGTAACTAGCATTGTAAAATTCCAAAAAAAAGTCTCAATTATCCCTGATCAAGTTATTAAAAATATAAAAAATATTATTGAAAGTGATTTTAAAGTAGAAAAAGCAGATTTTTTCATTAAAGGAGATGAAGTAATAGTAACTAGGGGGCCATTAAAAGGTTTAGATGGAATGGTTCTAGATAAAAAAGGGGATAGCAAAATAATTATGAAAATTGAAGCTATAAAGCAGGCTTTGTCAGTTGAAATCAGCTCTGATCAGCTAAAATTAAAAAAGAAAAATGTCTCTTCAGTTCTATAATACAATTACCCAGCACAAAGAGAAATTCAATCCTATTTCTGATGAAATAGTTAAAATTTATACTTGTGGACCGACTGTATATAACACAGCGCATATTGGTAATTTTAGAACTTTTATTTTTGAAGATTTATTAAAAAGATTTTTAATTCATAAAGGCTATAATGTTTATCATGTTATGAATATTACAGATGTTGATGATAAAACTATAAAAAAAGCAAAAAGAGATAAAAAACTTTTTCAAGAGTTAACATCAAAATATTTGGCTCAATTTATGGATGATATTGAATTTCTTAATATTATTCCTGCAGATATTTATCCAAAAGCAACAGATCATATAGAAGAAATGATTGTAATGATTACTAAGCTTCAAGAAAATGAGATTGCTTACTTATCTGAAGATAATTCGGTCTATTTTAACCTATCTAAAGATAAAGACTATGGAAGACTGATCAATCTTAACCATTCTGAATTAAAACACACAGAAAGGGTTATTAATGATGAGTATTCAAAGGACAACCCTCAAGATTTTTCTTTGTGGAAGGCTTGGACTGATGATGATGGAGATATTTTTTGGGATTCTCCCTGGGGTAAAGGTAGGCCTGGATGGCATATTGAATGTTCAGCAATGTCAATAAAATACCTAGGGGAATATTTCGATATACATTGTGGAGGTGTTGATAATATTTTCCCTCATCATGAAAATGAATTAGCTCAATCTATATCAGTTACTAGTAAGCCCTTTGTTAATTACTGGATGCATTCGGAGCATTTGCACTTAAAAGGTGATAAAATGAGCAAGTCAAAGGGAAACTTCTTTACGATACCAGATTTAATTTCTAAAGGTTTTTTAGCTGAAGAAATTCGTTTTGTAATATTATCTGCTCATTATAGAACAAAATTAACTTTTTCACTAGAGCAATGCTCAGAATCAAGATCTGCTATACAGCGAATTTCTAACCTATATAATCGATTATTAAATCTTTCTAATAGTAACTTAAAAAAATTCAAACTCCCATTTGAATATACAGATTTTATATTGGCTCTAGAAAATGATTTAGATACACCCAAAGCTTTAGCAGTATTTTTTAAATGGATAAGATCTATAAATACAAAACTTGATAATTATCAAAACATAGACAATGAAGATATTAATGGGGGGCTTGAATTTTTAAATATAGTAGATAGTATTTTTGGTATTTTAGTTAAAGATAGTTTTATTCCAAAAGAAATACATAAATTAGCAATCGAGAGAGAGAATTTCCGGAAGGCAAACGATTGGAAGGCGGCTGACCAGATAAGAGATAAGATATTTCAACATGGATGGATAGTTGAAGACGGACCCGATGGCCCTATTGTTAAACCAAAAAACAGTAATTAGATATTCCCCTCTCTTTTTATATAATTAATTTATAAAATAATTTATATATGGATATTATCTTTGCACTTAAATTTTCTTGTTTCTATATTTCGAGGCTGTTCTCGCATCGTTATTAATGACGATCTTGATGTAGCAATATGCGGGTGAGAGATTTAAAAAAAATAAAAAATCTACTTTTTTGCCGGTGTAGCTCAGTTGGTAGAGCTTCTGATTTGTAATCAGATGGTCGGGGGTTCGAGTCCCTTCGCCGGCTCTGATTGAGAGTTCTTTTACAATTTGAAATAAGTCTGTTGGGGACATGGCCGAGCGGTCAATGGCAGCAGACTGTAAATCTGCCGGCGTATGCCTACGGAGGTTCGAATCCTTCTGTCCCCACTGTTACGCGGGTGTAGTTCAATGGTAGAACACCAGCCTTCCAAGCTGGTTACGTGAGTTCGATTCTCATCACCCGCTCAGCGATCGCCTGCGTAGCTCAGTCGGTAGAGCACTTCCTTGGTAAGGAAGAGGTCACCGGTTCAAATCCGGTCGTAGGCTCTATTAAGATAGATTTTTAAAAATTTAATTTAATTAAGGAGAATAAATAATATGTCTAAAGCAAAATTTGAACGTACAAAGCCCCATGTTAACATTGGAACGATAGGCCATGTTGATCATGGTAAGACAACGTTAACAGCGGCGATTACTCAAACGCAAAGCGCTCGCGGTTTAAGCGAAGTGCGGTCATTTGATAGTATTGATAACGCCCCTGAAGAGCGTGAGCGTGGTATTACGATTCAAACTGCTCATGTAGAGTATGAGACTGAGAATCGACATTATGCTCATGTAGATTGTCCTGGGCACGCAGATTATATAAAAAATATGATCACTGGTGCAGCTCAAATGGATGGTGGTGTTTTAGTTGTAAGTGCAGCGGATGGCCCTATGCCTCAGACGAGAGAGCATGTGTTATTGGCGCGTCAGGTTAATGTTCCAAGTATTGTTATTTTTATGAATAAGACAGATCAAGTAGATGATCCAGAATTGGTTGAATTAGTAGAAATGGAATTGCGTGATTTGCTTAATGAATACGATTTTCCTGGTGATGATACTCCTATTATCAAGGGAAGTGCATTAGAAGCATTAAATAGCCCTAGCGATGAAAATGCAACAAAATGCATTACAGAGTTAATGGCGGCTTGCGATTCATTTATTCCAGAGCCAAAACGTGATGTAGAGCGTCCTTTCTTAATGCCGGTAGAGGATGTTTTTAGCATTACAGGCCGTGGAACGGTTGGTACAGGTCGTATTGAAAGAGGGATTATAAATGTTGGTGATGAAGTTGATATTATTGGCATGGATTCTGATACGAAATCAGTAGTAACTGGAGTAGAGATGTTTCGTAAACTTCTGGATCAAGGTCAGGCAGGAGATAATGCGGGGTTGTTGCTCCGTGGCGTTGATAAAGAAGATTTAAAGCGCGGACAGGTTGTAGTAAAACCAGGTAGTATTACGCCTCATACAAAATTTAAAGCAAATGTGTATGTGCTAAAAAAAGATGAAGGCGGTCGTCATACTCCATTTTTTAATGGGTATCGTCCACAGTTTTATTTTCGCACAACAGATGTTACGGGTGTAGTAACGTTACCAGAAGGAACAGAAATGGTAATGCCGGGTGATAATGTAGAAATGGATGTAGAGTTAATCACAAGTGTTGCAATGGATAAGGAATTACGTTTTGCAATCCGTGAAGGTGGCCGAACAGTTGGCGCTGGTGTGGTTACTGAAATAAAGGAATAAAATGGCT
>Ga0208407_1001340_pt1 | contig 11285 bp, 9 predicted proteins | sample ETNtaG_9_FD_185775 | JGI IMG/M metagenome (GOLD analysis project Ga0208407, IMG submission 185775) | Marine microbial and viral communities from oxygen minimum zone, Eastern Pacific Ocean - ETNP201406SV69 (SPAdes) (version 2) | ecosystem: Environmental > Aquatic > Marine > Oceanic ...
AGATGTACTGTAACCTTCTGGTTCACTAAAACTAATTAATCCAGAATCTGAACCAATAGATGGTAATGAAAATGTATCCTTTTCAACACCACTAATTACAAAAGTAGAATTTGTGGGGTTTTCAATTTCATTTAGTAATAAAGGACTTGAAACTAAACTTTTTGTATCAATACCTAAATCTGAAATCTCTTTTCTAAATTCTGAAATATCATCCCAATCATTATCATATGCTGATAATTGCTTTGTGTTTCCTAAATTAATATAACTTGAAAGTAATAGCCAAACAAGGAATAATAACGCGATATAAAAACTAGAAATAAGGGTACGACGTTGAATTTTTCTAAATTTATTTTTAGCCAACACTAACACCCAGCGCTAAGCGCTAACCAAGCGACGGCATTGACTGCCTTAATACGCTTACTGGGTCATGATTAGACTATCTTCTTAGATAAATTGAGCCTTCTAGCCTATCTATTTCGCTTGGGGGAACCTGAACAACATCACCTACAACATTCCAAGGTAATTTTTCTGGATTTATTCCTTTTTCTAATTTAACACAAATAAATTCTACATTTCCATTACTATAATTAATATGAATTTCTGTAACTTTTCCTAATAATGCTTCTCCACGATCATAAACATCTCTACCTACAAGCTCATATCCAAAAACTGTAATACTAATATTCTCACCTCAAACTGATTCCATACCTCTTTGAGTATCTTTTCCTCTGCGTACTGTAGATAAACCACTAACTAGTAAAGATTCCATTTTCTTATAATATTCTAACATGTCATCATTTACAGTAGGCCTTACCATTCTTAATGCATTTTCAAAATGTTTTTTAGAAACTGTTTTCTTAGATTCTCTCATTGCAGTTAATGCTGCTTCTCTGCATACAGATTCTACATCTGCACCTGTATATCCACTCATTTTCTTTGAAATATCGGCTAAATTAAATTTACCTAAAGGCATGCCCTCGGTATGAATAGAAAATATCTCCTTAATTGCTTTTGAATCAGGGGGAGGTACATGTAAAACTCTTTCAAATCTACCACTACGAATTAATGCAGGGTCTATCATTTCAGGTCTATTTGTTGCAGCTACAACAATCACTCCATCTAAAGAGTCTATGCCATCCATACTTGCAAGTAATTGATTTACAACTCTATTTCCAGATTGAGAATTGCCTCCATCTCCTGAAGCAGACCTTGCATGAGCAATGCTCTCAAATTCATCTAAAAATATAATTGAAGGTGCCGCTTGTTTGGCTTTCTTGAATATCTCTCTAATTCCTCGCTCTGATTCCCCTACCCATTTACTAATCATTTCAGGGCCTTTAACTGAAATAAAATTGGCTTTGGCTTCATTTGCTATTGCTTTAGCCAATAATGTTTTTCCTGTTCCAGGCGCACCAAATAATACAATTCCTCTAGGTGGTTTAATTCCAAAATGGTCAAATATCTCTGGTTTTGTTAAAGGCCATTCAACACTTTCCTTTAATCGGTTTTTTATTTCTTCCAGGCCACCAACTTTATCCCATCCCGTTTCAGGTATTTCAACATAAATTTCACGAAGTGCACTAGGCTCAACTTCTCTAATTGCCAATTTGAAATCTTCCATAATTACTTCCATTTTTTCTAAAACTTCAGGCGGTATTACTTCTGCGTCTAAATCAATTTCAGGAAGATATCTTCGTAAAGCCTTCATAGCTGCCTCTCGAACTAATGCTGAAACATCTGCTCCAACAAAACCATAAGTATTTTCTAAAATCCAATCGATATTAAAATCATCACTTAATGGCATTCCTCTTGTATGTACCTCTACTATTTCGGCACGCCCATTTCTATCTGGAACACCAACTTCAATTTCTCTATCAAATCTTCCTGGCCTTCTTAATGCAGGATCGATTGCATCTCTACGATTTGTGGCACCAATTACAACAACATTATCTCGCCCTTGCATTCCATCCATGAGGGTTAATAATTGAGCCACTACTCTTCTTTCTACTTCACCAGTAACTTCTTCTCTTTTTGGTGCAATACTATCTAATTCATCTACAAAAACAATGGCTGGTGCATTTTCTGCTGCATCCTCAAAAATCTCTCTAAGCTGTTTCTCAGACTCTCCATAATATTTACTAATTATTTCCGGGCCATTAATAGATTTAAAATGAGCATTAGTTTCAGTAGCAACTGCTTTTGCAATCATTGTTTTCCCGGTTCCTGGTGGACCATGAAGTAATACTCCCTTTGGAGGACTAATTCCTAATCTGCGAAATAATTCTGGATGTTTTAACGGAAGTTCAATCATTTCTCTGACTTTTTGTAATTGATTACCAATTCCTCCTATATCTTCATATGTTATTCCTTCGGAATCTGCTGAAGATTCTTCATCAAACTGTTCTTCTTTAATTACAATTTCAGTTTCAGGTAATACTTGTACAATTCCTTTTGGTGTTGTAGATCTTACTGCAAAGGGTAATGTTTCTGCAAATAGAGTAATTCCTGGAATAAATATTCTGTCACCAGTAACTACTGGTCTTTTATTCAAACCTCTTCTAGCAAATCCTTCAATATTAGGGCCAAATTGCATTGCAGATGGCTTTTTATTCGGTTTATTCACCATTACTGGTGAAAGTACTAATTTTTTACACGGTACAGCGTCAACTTTCTTAATTTCAACTCTGTCGCCTAATGAAACACCTGCATTTTTCCTAATTATTCCATCAATTCTAACAATGTCCATCTTACTATCTTCAGGACGACTTCTCCAATATGTTGCCGCTGTTAATCCATTTTCTCCTTTGATTTCTATAATATCTCCAGGTTTTAATCCAAGTTCATTATCACTTGAGATTCTTGCTCTTCCAAAACCTACATCGCTAGGTATTGCTTTAGCAATTCTCAATTGTAATGTATCTGAGCCTTTAGTAGCCATATTATCCTCTCCGACATACATCGTTAAATTTAGGAAACCCATAAACCCACTGTTTTCTTAATGCCTCAAGTGCATCAAGTTCTTCATAGTGAGTTGTTTCGGACTACTCATGCCCAATGTACTTGAAACCGGCTTAGACTTTGTAAAATCCGATAATGAAAACGATTTACCTTGTGTGAAAGGATACAATATCATTAATGGTCAATTAAAAGTTGCAAGTGATCAAAAAACTTTCAAAAGTATTAATCCTGCAAATAAAAATGATTGTTTAGGAGAATTTCCCCTCTCAACTAAAGAAGATGTTGATGATGCTATTACCGCTGCAAGAACTGCTTTTTTGAAATGGTCAAACACTCCCGCACCAACAAGAGGGCAAATCATTGGAAATATGGGTAGATTATTAATGGAGCATAAAGATGCAATTGTTGCTTTAGAAACAAGAGAAATTGGAAAAACTCTCAAAGAAAGTGCAGGTTCAGTTCAGGAAGCAATAGATACTTGTTTATTTTTCCAATCGGAAGGAAGAAGGCTATATGGACAAACTGTCAATTCAGAATTACCAAACAAGGAATTATTCACTTATAGAAGGCCTTTGGGGGTTTGTGGAATCATTAATGCATGTAATTTTCCTGCAGCGGTTCCATTTTGGAAAATGATTCCTGCAATTATGTGTGGAAATACCTGTGTTTGGAAATCCCCTCAAGACGCACCATTGTTGTCTTTTGCACTTGCTAGAATAATGCATCAAGCAGGATTACCTAATGGAGTGATAAATTTAGTTCACGGTAAAGGTAGTGGAGCAGGACAACATATTGTTGATGCGGTTGATGAAGGAAAAATAAACAAAATTAGTTTTACCGGAAGTACTGAAGTTGGCAAAAAAATTGGAGAAGTATGTGGAAGAAATTTAGTTTCATGCTCTTTAGAACTTGGCGGAAAAAATCCCTTAGTAATAATGCCATCAGCAGACATGGAAAATGCAGTACAGGGAGCATATTGGGCTGGTTTTGGTACTGCTGGTCAACGTTGTACAAGTCTTGGAAATTTGATTCTTCATGAAGACATATATGACGAATTTATGGAAAAATTTATGGAAAAAGTAGTTTCAACACAAATTGGTGATTCATCCCAGCATGAAGGCATGTTGTATGGACCTATGCTTTCAGAAAAATATGCAATTGACTTCCTAAAAGGTTTGGAAATGATTGAAAGTGACGGGGCAAAAAAATTGTATGGGCAAGGTAGAATCACAACTGATTCATCACCTGAGGGGTTCCATGGAGATGCAGTAAATGGAGTTTATATGTGGCCACATGTTTTTGTTGATGTTAAGGAAGGCATGAAATGTTTCTATGAAGAAATTTTTGGCCCTGCTATAACAATTGTAAAAGCAAAGGATTTTGATCATGCATTACATTTGGCAAATGCTTCACCATATGGACTTTCTAGTGCGATTTATACTAATGAAAGACTTGAAGCTTATAGATTCAAAAATGAAATTAAAGCTGGGATGACGAGTATCAATAATTCAACTACTGGTGCTGAAGCACATTTACCATTTGGAGGAGTTAAAAATTCTGGAAATGGAACTAGAGAATCAGGGATTTGGGTTATTGAAGCTTATTCATATTGGCATGCTGTAAATGATGAATTAAGTGGGAAATTGCAATTAGCACAAATGGATGTTGATGAAATTGAAATTGAAGAGGCTGAAGTTGATTGGAATTCTTTAAGTTAGCAATTTAAGATAGGTTCAAATCTTAGTTAGTAATCCAGAGAAAATAGGGGTCATCATATCATGAAAGGTAAAAGATTACCAATGGCTAGGGGCTTTGGAAAAACAGAAAGAATTGATGCTTGGTGGAAATCCCCTCTCGCTATGTCTCTATATCTTGGTGTTGCAGTGATCTATGCTACATGGAGGGGATTCATGGAAGCAGACTTTTGGATTTTTGAATCATTTGGTGCTTCATCATGTGAAAATTGGGACATTGCAAAAACCATACAAGAAGTCAGTAGCTGCCAAACCATGGCAATAGAAAGTGAAGGGAGTCATGTTCTTTCCCCTCTTTACAGCCCACTAATTTTTCCAAAAAGTGATTTTGTTCCAAAGATGCTATGGTGGGTATCACCTGCAATGTTTATTCTAATAATTCCTGCTGGATTTAGAGGAACCTGTTATTACTACCGTAAAGCATACTATCGTTCATTAATGGCTAACCCTGCAGCATGTGCCGTAAGTACTCCGTTTGGAGATTACAATGGAGAAAGAAGATTATTTCTTTTCCAAAATTTACATAGATATTTTATGTATCTTGCCGTTGCTTATTTATTCATTCTTTCATTTGATGTGTATTTAGCAACACAATTCCATGAAGGAAATAATAATAGTTTTGGTGTTAGTATTGGCACTTTAGTTTTAGCAATTAATGTATTCCTTCTTTCTGGTTATACTCTTGGATGTCACTCATTTAGACACATGATTGGTGGAATTAAAAATCGATTTAGTGGAAGTGGAGGAAAGGCTGCTGAAGCATGTTGGAAAGCATGTAGTGGATTAAACAAACACCACAACAAATGGGCTATTTTTTCCTTGTTTTGGGTAATGTTTTCTGATTTTTATGTATACATGTGTACTACTGGTGTTTGGAACGATATAGTAATCATGGGAGGATTGTAAATGTCTGAATATAAATCTCATGAATATGATGTTGTTGTAATTGGTGCTGGCGGTGCTGGACTTAGAGCAGCTATTGAAGCTTCACGTCAAGGTGCAAAAACAGCAATAATTTGTAAATCTTTACTTGGAAAAGCTCACACAGTTATGGCAGAAGGTGGTGCTGCAGCTGCACTCTCAAATGCTGATGATCGAGATGGATGGGAAACTCATTTTAAAGATACAATGAAAGGGGGGAAATATCTCAATAATTGGAGGATGGCTCAAATTCATGCTCAAGAAGCACCTAGTAGAATTCGTGAATTAGAAAAATGGGGTGCTGTGTTTGATAGAACTAAAAAAGGCTTGATTAACCAAAGAAACTTTGGAGGGCACACTTACCCAAGACTAGCACATGTCGGAGATTCTACAGGTCTAGAAATCATTAGAACATTACAAGAAAAAGGGATTCATTCGGGTGTTGATGTATTCATGGAATACACTGTTCGTGAATTATTTAAAGACGAAAATGGTACTTGTACTGGATGTATTGCATATAATCGAGTGGATGGAGAAATTCACGTATTTTCTTCAAAGTCTACAATATTAGCAACAGGAGGAATTACGAGATGTTGGAGTGTTTGTTCTGGATCATGGGAGTATACTGGAGATGGTCATGCACTTGCTATGTGGGCAGGAGCTGAATTAATTGATATGGAATTTGTTCAATTCCATCCAACAGGAATGGTTTGGCCGCCAAGTGTTCGAGGAATTTTAGTCACGGAAGGAGTTAGAGGAGAAGGAGGGGTTTTGAAAAACTCTGAAGGTGTTCGTTTCATGTTTGATAATGTTCCTGAAATGTTTAAAGGAGATCATGCAGAAACCGAAGAAGAGTCTACTGAATGGGTTAGACAAGTAGTTGCTGGTGAAATTGCATCTGTAAGAAGGCCTCCAGAACTTCTTACAAGGGATGTCGTTGCTAAAGCAATTAACAAAGAAGTTGCTGAAGGAAGAGGTTCAACTCATGGTGGTGCTTATCTTGATATTGCATCTCAACGATCACCTGAAGAAATTAAAGCAAAACTTCCTTCAATGCATCATCAATTTATTGAATTGGCAGGAGTTGATATTACCAAAGAGCCTATGGAAGTAGGGCCTACTGCTCATTATGTAATGGGTGGAATTAGAGTAGATGCTGAAACTCAAGAAACTACTATTTCTCAATTATATGCTGCTGGTGAAGTTTCTTCGGGATTACATGGTGCAAATCGCCTTGGAGGAAATTCATTATCTGATTTGATTGTTTTTGGAAAACGTGCTGGTGAATTTGCAGCAAAAGCAGCAAAAGAATTAGAACAACCACAATTAATCGAAGAAGAAATTAATCTCGCTTGTAACAATCTCTTAGAACCTCTATCTAAAAAGGGGGGGGAAAACCCTGGAATTATCTATGAATCTATTAGAGAAATGATGCAAAACAAAGTAGGAATTATCCGTAACGGAGTTGAGCTTGAAAATGCACTTAAAGAATTAGAAAATTTAAAGAAGCGTTCAGAATCTATTAGTGTTGGTACTTCGAAAATTTACAATTCAGGGTGGCATCAAGCACTTGATTTGAAAAATATGATTGACATCTCTAAAGCGTGTACTCTTGCTGCACTTACTAGAACTGAGAGTAGAGGAGGGCATACTAGAGTGGATTATCCAGAACCAGATAAAGGAAAGTGGAGTCATACTACAAATGTAATTTGGATGGAGGAGGGAGAAGTGAAAATTCGTCAAGAAGAATTAAAACAACCTCCTTTAGAATTAGAAAAATTGCTTGATCGTTATAAAAATAAAAAACAGCAGAAGGAGTGAAGAAAAATGAGTGAAAAGATTACAATAGATATTTTCCGTGGAGAAGAAGCTAATGGGGAAATAAAATCATATGATCTTGAACTTGATGAAGGCATGGTTTTACTAGATTGTGTACACCGTATTCAATATGAACAAGAAGCTGATCTTGCAAATAGATGGAATTGTAAAGCAGGTAAATGTGGTTCTTGTAGTGCTGAAATTAATGGAAAGCCGCGTTTGATGTGCATGACAAGAATGACTGATTTAGAAGAGGAAACTCCTGAAGGGACAAATATTTCTGTACGACCAATGAAAACATTTCCACACATTAAAGACCTTGTAACAGATGTTTCATGGAATTATGAAATGGGTAAGAAAGTGGTACCAATTAAAGGTCCAGAAGATGGTGATTGGGTTTTTAGTCAATTTGAAGCAAAAAGAGCACAGGAATTTCGAATGTGTATAGAATGTTTCATTTGTCAAGATACATGTCATGTACTCAGAGAATATAATAAATTTGATGATTTTGGTGGTCCAAGAACAATGGTAAGGTTAGCTAATTTTGAAATGCATCCAATGGATCAAGAAGATCGAATCCCAGAAGTAAAAAATGACTTTGGAATTGGATATTGTAATATTACGAAATGTTGTACTGATGTATGTCCTGCTGGAATAAATATCACTGATAATGCCATTATCCCCCTAAAAGAACGTGTTGTTGATAGATATTATGATCCAGTAAAAATGATTTGGCGTAAACTTACAGGTAAAAAAGTAAGATACTAATCAAAAAAAAAGCCCCCTCGGAACCGCAGTTCTGAGAGGGGACGTGGTACGGTTTAAACCGTTGTAGTGCTACTAAAGAAAATTTAACCTAAGTGCTCAATGCCTTGTTTCTTCACATTTGCCTTCCAGACCATATCGGGTAACCAGTCAGGGCCATTTTCAGGCTTAGGTACTTGTTTTCTTTCGCCTACGAAAACATGTACACGATTTGTGCCACGTTCTCTTAAACGAATGTTAGTTTTCCCTCTAGATGCAGCTTTTAGAGCCGCTCCTCGAGGTTGTGCACTTGCAAATACTTGACTAGTATCTGCTCCTCCTTCTCTTAGTACGAAGTACTTCTTGTCTTTTGCCATGAGATATTCCTCGCTGGCACTCAGGAAAGATACTTTATAAAGTAATCTGTGAAAAAAGGCTTACTGCGCTCAATTTAAAGGCTTTTTGGCAATTACCATCGCCCCATTACAATGAAGTATTTTACCGAAGTCAATATGTAGGTCGGCCTCACCTCCGTAGATTGTGGCAGAATTATTAATGAAGCGGACCTGTAAAAATGGTATTCTAAAAGTATTCTATGGAGATTTATCAAAACACGAAGCTGATTTAATTGCTACACCCTCAGATAATAGGTTATCTGGAAGAGAGGGAATTGATGCTAGCGTCTACGATGTTGCAGGTGAAGAATTAAGAGAAGCATGTAAAGCTATTTCTGTGGGGCAAAGAAAATTAAATTTGCCACCTTGTCCTGTTTCAACAGTAATATTCAATAAATCATACAACCTTTCTTCAAAGTATCTTTTACATGTTGTAAGTCCTGATTGTAGAAGACCAGTTCAAGATGAAAAAAGAAGAGATTTATTACCTACAACTTATGAATCCATGTTTGCTGCAATTATGGAAAAAAAGGACGTTAAGGTTGTTGCAGCTGCTCCTTTCTCAATGGATATTTTTTCTTATCCCCATAGGGAAGGTGCAAAATTAACATTTCGACTTATACTTGAATGGTTAACTAGTGAAGAATGCAATATTGAAGAATATCACATGATTGTACGAAATAAAAATTTCATCGATGCTATGCGTACTGTTTACAGGGAAACAGAAGATCAACTTCCTGGAAGAGATACGACTGATGAATAATTAAATTTGATATTTACTATACACTTCCACAATTTTGGTAATAATTATGATTGAAGATATTTATCGGTTTATTTCTCCTATTATCTGTTATTCTTGCAATTGCAAAGGGATGGTTTAAGGATGCTTTACAAATCTTGTTGGGGCCATGACAATGAATGATGTCGTAACAGATCTTTCTGATGGGAGAATTGGTGATGTTACTTTTATGTCATCCAGCCCCTTTGAAGTTCATCAGATACTCCTAAAAATGAATGATGTCCCAAAACATCCTGTCTCCGGTCATCTTTTTTTGCCTTCTAACACTGATGATGTTTTGGCTTGTGTTGTTGCATGTCATGGTAGTTTAGGTTGGCGTGCTCATCATTTAGATCATATTAATTACTGGTTAGAAGCAGGAATAGCTGTATTTCGTCTGGATTGTTTTGAATCTCGAAATGTTCAAAGTATTGTTACAGATCAAATGATGGTTACACATGCAATGATGCTTTCTGATGCTTTTGCAGCACTTGATTTATTGAAAACTCATCCGCGTATAGATGGTGAAAGAATTGCTGTAGCAGGTTGGAGTTTAGGAGGTACAGTTTCGTTATATTCGGCATGGTTACCTATTATTGAAGCACTATCTCTAGAAAATAATAGTTTTGCAGCTCATTTGCCGATTTATCCAGCAGCACATATGCGGCCAGAGATTCAACGTTGGTCTGATTCTCCAATACTTGTTTTACATGGTGATTCTGATGATTATACTCCACTAAAATTTGTAACCGATTTTATGGAAATTACTCGACCACATGGTGTCAATATTGACGTTCATATTTATCAAAATGCACATCATTCCTTTGATTCTGCTGAACCTGTAATTTGGGCTCAAGATGCAATTAGACTTGACCATAGAACTGTTACAATTGATAAAAAAGGTGATCTTTGGGCTGAAGCAGAACCAGGATTAATTTTACCTCTTAATGAACCTGCTGAACGTTTGGCTGCTTTTAATTACGCACAAAATATTGGCGCACATTTTGGAGGACAAACAGAAGCAAGGATACATTCATTAAAATTAGGAACTGATTTCTTACTCAAAGTTCTTTAACCCTCATTGAACATCTAGTAAATGCTGTTATTTGACCTAAAAGTAAAGATTAGGATAAGAAACCTCAAGTACGCTCGCCAAAATCGATAGTTACATGTCTAGCTCATATGAAAGAGAATTACGACGTGTATTAAGTGGAGATGAAAAAGGTATTAATTCGATAACTCGTAGTTGTACTCCTATAGAAAAAGCACAAATCATGATGGCGATTAACAGACCTTTCTTGGTTGTAAGGGCTGCTGGAAGTGGAATGGAAGGAAGTGGTGACTTAGTTGCTTTAAGGGGAGATATTAGTTTTCCAATAGAAGTTAAATCTACAAAGTCAAAAAAATTATATTTGTCGGGTAGAACCAAATCACAATATAATTCAATGTTAAAAGAAGGTGAAAAAACTGGATTAATGCCTCTATATGCTCATCGATTAAAGGGTGTTCGTGGTGATTCATGGAGAATTTTCAGGGTGGAAACAAATAACTTAAAAGGAAAACTAGCAATACTTGCTAGAAGAATCCCCCAACTACCTATTTCTAATCAAGGAAACCCCATGATTGATTGGGATAAAGGTCTTCCATTGCACAAATTTCTTGCATTTCTATGTAGAAATAAAGATAAAGTTGATGAAGTAAATTCAACAAATACTATGTCACCAAATATGGTAATACAATCATTAGAATTAACATAAATAATAATCCTAATGAACTCCATCCAGAAACCTTACTAACAAAATTTTCCACACTTAATGGATGCCATTGATTAAATCCAAATGATTTTTTAATTTTATTTATATTCTCGATAGTTCCATGCAACATATCCTTAAACATATGTCCTCCATCAAAAGGTAA
>Ga0208407_1001343_pt1 | contig 11281 bp, 10 predicted proteins | sample ETNtaG_9_FD_185775 | JGI IMG/M metagenome (GOLD analysis project Ga0208407, IMG submission 185775) | Marine microbial and viral communities from oxygen minimum zone, Eastern Pacific Ocean - ETNP201406SV69 (SPAdes) (version 2) | ecosystem: Environmental > Aquatic > Marine > Oceanic ...
GTGTTCCGAATATTAAATATAAAATTGTAAAAAAATTATTTTCAATAAATAAAAAAAAATCTTTTTTTTTAAAAATATTAATTCCTGTAATTATAAGTGTAAACGGAATTAAATAAGCTATTAAACCAACTGACTGAAAAAATAAATCAGATACAAAACTACCCTGGAAACCTATCAAGTTTTTAATTTTTGTATTTTCAGGAAAAATGAAATTTGGATCACTTGGTGAATATGTTATTAGTGCTAAAAATAACATTGCACCTGTCAGAGAAATTAAAATCCCAAATATTTCTGCCAATCTTTTAAGGGAGAAATTAAGCAATAAATTAGCTGTTTTTTTAATATTCATATAAATGAATCAATTTAATCACTTTGTATCATCTAATTTTTATTGTTAAAATTAAAAATATTATGACAGTTTGTATACTTGGTAATAGTTTAACAGCTTTAACATTGGCTAAGGCGCTTGTTAATTATGAAATTGATGTTGATGTACTTTTTAATAAAAAAAATTATAAAATAAGTAGCACGAGAACAATTGGAATTTCAAAGAATAATATTGATTATTTTAACAATAATATAATCAATATTGAAAAAATTATTTGGAAGCTAAAAAGAATAGAAATTTTTTCAGAAAACTTAAAGAGAGAAAGACTAATAAACTTTAAAGTAAATAACGATCAACTTTTTTCAATTCTTAAAAATTATAAATTATATAAATTACTTGAGAAAGATTTATTAAAAAATAAATTTTTTAGATCAAAATTTTCAAATAAAAAAAATCTCTCTTTTTTAAATAAATATGAACTTATAATAAATTGTGACCCATCTAACTTTGTTACAAATCGATATTTTAGTAAAAAGATAACAAAAAAATATAATAGTAATGCATATACGACTATTATTAAACATGATAAAATTTTAAATGATACAGCTTCTCAAATTTTTACAAAAAAAGGACCTTTAGCATTTTTACCAATTTCAAATATAGAAACTTCTATCGTATACTCTGTCCATAATTCAAATAATCAGACAGAGGGAAATATTGAAAAATTAATAAAAGATAAAAACTTTAAGTATAAAATTACAAATATAGAAAAAATTAGTAGTTTTGAGTTAAAATCATTAAACTTAAGATCTTACTACCATAAAAATATATTGGCATTTGGAGATTTGTTGCACAAGGTTCACCCTTTAGCGGGTCAAGGGTTTAATATGACAATTAGAGATATTAAGATCCTTTTAGAAATTATAAAAAAAAGATTGGATGTTGGTTTGTCATTAGATAGCTCTGTGAATTTAGAATTTCAAAAAAAAATGAGACATAAAAATTTTATTTTTTCAAATGGTGTAGATTTAATTTATGAATTTTTTAATATTGAGAGAAAAATGAACACTAGTTTCTTGAGCAAGTCAGTTAAAATTATTAGCAATTATCCGACTATTAATAAAATGTTTACTAAAATTGCTGACAGAGGTGTTTTATTTTAGCTTATTGAAGAGTTGTATTATTGAAGACATCGTAAGTATAAGTGCTTAAAATCTCTGCTATTTTATTTTTTCTTACATGGAGATTTTCTGCCTCTAATAACATTTGTTTTTCTTCAAGGGAAAATGGTGAAGCCATTGCCAAAGCATTAATTGTTTCATCTAAACTTTGTTTCTCGAGCTCTTTCCAATTTATTATAAAACCTCTTTTTTCAAATAATGATTTTAAATCTTTAAAAATTAATTCTAAGTCAGAAAATTTAATTTGCTCTTTTTTGTTTTCAAGATCTTTATTAAAAACATTAAAATTAACTTCATATTCTCTATATTTTTTATTAGATTTAATTTCTTTGATAATATTAAACCTAATTAAACCTTTTAATTCAATCATATACCTTCCATCTTCAGTTTCTTTAAAACTTATTATTTTTCCTAAACAACCAATATCATGTAGGATAGGAGGAGTAGTTTCATTAATTATTTTTTTGGGCTGAATCATTCCAATTAACTTGTTAGATTTCATGCTATCATTAATCATATCTATATATCTTGGCTCAAATATATTTAATGGAACCGTAGTTTTTGGAAAAATTATAAAATTACTTAGAGGAAAAACAGGTATAATTTTTGGAAGATTATTCATAAAATATTTAACAATTTGATAATTTATATAAACTAAAACTAAAATGAATAAAATAATTTTAAATGCAAATTATCTAGTTATCAATGCCTTAAAAGCAATTAAAAACAAAAATTATATTGAAGCTAAAAATTTATTAGACAAAGCTGTATCAATAAATCCCGAAATGTTTGAGGCAAATCATAATTTAGCAATCCTTAATTTTCAATTAGGTAACTTGGATAGTTCTATTTTTTATTTTGAAAAATCAAAAAAACTAAAACCTAAATCTCCTCAAATTTATTTTAACTTAGCTTTGGCTTATGATAAAAAAAAAGATATAGATTTAGCAATAATAAATTTTAAAAAAGTAATTAAGTTAGAACCAAATAATTCAATAGCATTTTATAATTTAGGTTGTCTTTATAAAAAAAAATTAGAGTCAACTAAAGCTGAGGAATATTTAATTAAATCTTTAGATTTAAATCCAAATTTTATAAAAACATATGATGACTTATTTAGTTTATATGATCAAACGAACCAAATAAATAAGTTTAGTAGTCTTTTGAAAAAAATAAAAAAAACATTAAGCGAAAAAGACCTAGTAAGTTTTTATGAAGCTATTTACACATATAATCAAAAAAATTTTAAACAAACAATTCAAATTTTAGAAAATTTAAATTTTAAAGAAAATTATTTTGCTCATAATATAACTAAACATTCACTTCTAGCAAAAAGTTATGATCGAATTAATGAATTTGATAAAGCTTATAATCACTTCAAAATTAATAATGAATTAGTTATCAAATCTTATGGTAAAGATATTAATGAAAAAAGTTTTGTACAACTTGTTAATAAAAGAATAGAATTCTATAAAGATTTTAACACTAACAGATGGTCACAATATTCATTAAAAGATAAATTTTCTCAACCTATTTTTCTGATAGGTTTTCCAAGATCAGGTACAACTCTTTTAGATACAATCTTGAGAACAAACAAATCAATTGAAGTTATAGAGGAAAAACCTATTTTGAGAAACTTTTTAAGAAATTTAGAAATAAAAACAAAAAATAATTTTGATTATTTAGATGATTTAGATCAAGAATTTATACACAATATGCAGAATGTTTATTTTAAAGAAAGAGAACAATATCAAGAAAATAAAAAAGCTAAAATTATAATTGATAAAATGCCACTAAATATAATTTATATTGGAGAAATTTTACGATTTTTTCCTAATGCAAAATTTATTTTTGCTTTACGTAATCCTTATGACTCAGTACTTAGCTGTTTTATGCAACAATTTGAATTAAATCCTGCAATGAAAAATTTTACGAGTTTGGAAAGTTCTGCAATTTTATATGATTTAGTTATGAAATTATGGACAATTTATAGAGGTGTATTTTCAATAAATTGTCATTTCATTAAGTATGAAGATGTTGTTACAGATTTTGAAAAAACAACAAAAGATATTTTCAGATATTTAGAAATAAATTGGTCTGATGATGCAAAGAATTTTCATATTACAGCAAAAAAAAGACTTAATATTTCAACTCCAAGCTACAATCAGATAACTTCTCCACTATATTCAAGATCCATGAGTCGATGGAAAAATTATGAAAAAGAATTTAAAGGTATAAGAAATATTTTAGATCCATGGGTAGATGAATTTAATTATAAAATCTAGTTTGATAAATTATTTGACTTATCACTTGCTTTAATAAACCTGCTAACTATAATATCTTAACAATATAGGCGGGCATAGCTCAGTGGTAGAGCGTCTCGTTGCCAACGAGAAGGTCGAGGGTTCGACCCCCTTTGCCCGCTCCATTTTAAATAGAATTTCGTAGAAAAGAGTTTGTGTGCTAAAATTTACTTGTGAAGGATCTTTTTAATAAAAAATGTATTCCATGTGAAGGGGGCGTTTTGCCTTTCGATGTATCTGAAATTCATAAATATCAAAAAAAAGTTGATGGTTGGGATATCTTAAAAAGCAATAAAGAAATTTTTTTTTTATATAAAAAATTTAGTTTTAAGAATTTTTTTGAAAGTAAAAAGTTTATAAATAAAGTTGGTATAATTTCAGAAGAAGAGGGACACCATCCAGATATAACATTTGGGTGGGGTTATGCTGAAATCCAAATTACAACTCATGCAATTAAAGGCCTTTCAGAAAATGATTTTATATTAGCAGCAAAAATAGATCAGATAGTTAATGTCTAAAATGTCTAGTTTTAGAAAAAACTAAAATTGTATCTGTTTCATTTGCATATTTGATAATTTCTTTATCTCTTATAGACCCAGAAGGTTGAATTACCGCTGTAACACCTGATTGAACTAATTTTTCTATACCATCTATAAAAGGAAAAAATGCGTCAGATGCAGCAACAATTTCATCTTTTAAATCGATAAATTTTTTCATTTTATCAATTGCTATTTGGCAACTATCTAGTCTACTTGGTTGTCCTGAGCCTATTCCGGCAGTTGTTTCATTACTTGCTAAAACAATTGCATTAGATTTAACATATCTGCATACATTAAAAGCAAAGAGAAGATTTTTCATTTGTTTTGAATTTGGTTTCTTTTTTGAAACAACTTTGAAATCATTAATATTAATTTTTTTTATATCTTCTGATTGAACCAATATTTCTCCATTATTGGAAATTAATTTCAAATCTTCTTTAAAAATATACTTTGAAGCATCAATTAGTCTTAGATTTTTTTTAGTCTTTAATACTTTAAATGCATCAGTGTCAAAGTTGTTAGCAATGACAACCTCAAGAAATAGTTTGTTCAATTCTTCTGCAATAATTTTAGTAACTTTATAATTACAAGAAACTATTCCACCAAAAGCGCTCACAGGATCACATTTTAAAGCCGCAACATAACTTTCAAAATGATTTTTTTTAATTGAAACACCACATGGATTTGTGTGTTTAACAATTACTGTTCCAGTATTCTTTGGTAAAGATTTTGAAATAGTTAATGCTGCAAAAATATCATTATAATTATTATAGCTAAGTTGTTTTCCGTGAATTTGTTTTAAATTCATATTTGGATTTTTTGAATATATTGCACTTTTTTGATGTGGGTTTTCACCATATCTTGGTATTTCAATTAAGTTAGCATGAAATGTTCGTTTATCTGGAAATAATGTATCAGAAATATTATTAAAATAATTTGAAATAACAGAGTCATAGTATGCAGTTTCTGCAAAAGCAATTCTGGATAATTTTTCCCTAAATTTTAGAGATGTTGATCCTTTATTTTTTTTTAATTCTTCAATTAATTCGTCATATTGATTTGTAGAAGTTATAACAGTTACATCTTTGTAATTTTTAGCTGCAGATCTTACCATTGTTGGCCCACCCACATCTATATTTTCTATAATTGTATTATGATTATTTGTTTTTTTTAGAGTGTTTTCAAATGGATAAAAATTAACTATTACTAAGTCTATATTTTCAAAATTATTATTTTTCATTTCATTTTGGTGATATTTACTAATTCTTTTATTCAAAATTCCAGCATGTATTTTTGGATGAAGTGTTTTTACTCTTCCTTCTAAAATTTCAGAAGAATTTGTAAATTCTGAAACCTCTATGCATTTAAATTTTAGTTTTTTTATTTCCTTATATGTGCCACCAGAACTAATTATTTTTACTTTATTTTTTCTTAATATCTTTAGAAGGGATTTTAAATTTTTTTTGTCAGAAACAGATATTAATGCAGTTTTAATTTTATTCATTGTAATTTACTGATTTCCCATTTTATAATTTCATTTGATTTGTTACTTATACCAGATACAAATATATTTTGATTTTCTCTATAAGAATTTTTATTACCGAAATATAAGCCATTATCAATATTTATATCAAAATTATCACAACTAAATCTCCAACCTTCATCTTCAAGCTCTATCAATATTGATTTATTGTTCTGAGTTTTCATTACCTTTGTATCAGGGTTAAGGTGAAATCTGATATCAAATTTGATATTTTTTGTTACGTCTTTTTTTAATATTTTATCAAAACCTATAAATTTTTCTTGTTCTGGATAAAATTCTATTTCTCTTTCATGAATTATGTTAAATTTTTTGTAATATCCATCATGTGAAGCTGAAATTTTCCAGTAATTATCTTCAAATACAATATTTTTTTTAGAAACTTTTAAACCTTTGTTAATTATATATTCAGATTTTTCATTTTTTATAAAATCACAAGAAGAGTGTTCTTCTATTATCATTGTATTTTGCAAAACAGAACTTTTAGACAATTTATTAAACTTACTATTTTTATTAGCAAAATAACCAGAATTATTAATTAATTTTTTCCCTTTAGATATTATCTCAAATGATAAAGCTCCAGATTGATAATCTTTAGAAAATTTTTGAATTGGACTTGAACCTATATCCATCACCAATGCTATATTTTTATTTTTTAATATAGCATATCCGGCATATTCCTTATTCTCGTTAATAAATTTATACCCAAATCTTTTAAGATATTGATCAAACTCAACATTATTAGAGAGATAGTTGCCATTAAATAAGATATCATGATTAATATTTTGCCAAGCAAAGCAATAACTTTGTCCTAAATAATAGATATTTTCATCGATATATTCTGGAATCACATTTTGGGATTCTTTGAACCATTCTCTAATGATTATAAAATATTTTAAATATAAACTTAGTTGATTTATGTTTCTTGATCTAGGAAATCCTTGATTATCAATTGATGATTTAATAATTTTTCTTAATAAATTTAAACCGTTTTCTAGATAATTTTTATGATCGTTATAAGCAAGACCAGTAAGAATAATTGCTGCACAACCTATTATTTTATTTTCAAATTCATTAGAGTTATTAATTTCGTTTATAAGATAGTTAGCTTGTTTTTTAATACTATAATTAAATTTCAATTTGAAGTCATCATTGCACTCTTCATAGGTAAGTTGGTGATTAGATAGCCAAGAAATTATCCTTTTGGATGTAAGATCAAAATCCCAACTTTTTTCATTAAATCTATTATTTTTATTAATCCAATTAGAAATTATTGATTGTGTTTTATTTTTTGAAGACTTTAAATCTAAACTAAAAAACCAAAAAAAATTATTTAACTTTTTATAGTCTTGTGAATTGATATCAGATTTCCACATAGACTCTAAAGCAAAATCATCAATATTATATTTTTTCTTTTGATATTTTACTATTGATGACAATAAATGGGGACTAGGTTTATATTCAAAATTTTTATTATTAACTTTTGAAATTTTTTTGTCATAAAGATTTGATTTTTGATAAATATTTCTAAAATTTTTTTTTATATTTAAATAAAAATTACTTAAATTGTCTAATAAAGTTATTCTTATCATTAACTTATTTAAGTTTTAATAAATTAATATTTTTTTTAATATCTCCATTATTACTTTTAAATATAGTTGTGCCCGAAACAAGAATGTTGGCACCAGCTTCGATTGCTGCCCGACAATTATCAAAGTTAATTCCTCCATCTATTTCAATATCAAAATTTATATTCTTTTCAGTTTGAATTATTTTTAACTCTTTAATTTTGTCCAAAACTTCTGGCATAAATTTCTGCCCCCCAAAGCCTGGGTTTACACTCATTATTAATACAAGGTCTATTTGATCTAATAATTTTTTTATCAAATCAATTTTAGACTCTGGATTTAACGAAACTCCAACTTTTTTATTCAAACTTTTAATTTTTAAAATAGACGCTTTTAAATTGTCAGTAGCCTCAGGATGAATTGTAATAATATCAGCCCCAGCATTTGCATAAGCTTCAATATATTTGTGAACTGGAGATATCATTAAATGTACATCAAACTGAAGTGAGCAATGTTTTTTAAGAGCCTTAATCACTGGAGGACCAATTGTAAGATTTGGAACAAAATGTCCATCCATCACATCTACATGGATCATATCTGCGCCACCATCTTCAAGTCTTTTAATTTCTTCGCCTAGTTGGCTAAAATCTGCAGATAAGATAGATGGTGAAATTTGTATTTTTTTCATTGATTACTAGATCTACTAGTATCAATTTTTAAAATTTAATTGAATTAAATAATTGATAAATTTGTCTAGAAATTTCACTTTCTAACGGAAAGGACAACATACCCATTACAGAGTATCCTAAAATCCAGGGCATGAAGTAAAATCTAATCATATAAAAGAACCAAGCCACGTATAATGGAACTAGAGGAGCTATAATAAAATTGGGAGTGACTGGCTTAAATATCTTTATTAATGGATTTGTATATTTTACAAATATTTTCATAAAAAAGAACTCCGAGTCCTCTCTTTGAAAAATATTCATCGCAACTCTTCCTATTAAGGTCCACATAATAATCCCCAATAGGTAATCTATAAAATAAACTAAAGGGTGAAAGTTTGCTGACATTGAGAAATTTATATTGGAAAAAAGATTAAATTAAAAGGGGCGAAATTAATCGCCCCTAAATTAAGATTTGATAGTCCTATCTACCAGTAACGCTTCTACCGCTTGGTATACGAACTTCATCAACCATTTTTTGAGTAGCTTTATCTGGCTCTGCAGTCATTAAACTAACAACAACCATAGCAACAAAACTAACTGCTGCTCCAAAGATACCAAATGTTAACTGAGTAATACCAAGGAAACCACTTCCACCAGTTCTTACCCAAACAAGGTACCAAATTGAAGATGCAAGACCTAAAGCCATACCAGCAATAGCGCCTTGTCTGTTAGCTCTCTTCCACCATACACCTAGTACAAGTGGGAAGAACAATCCAGACATCGCAAAGTCAAAAGCCCAAATAACTGAACCTAAGATTCCTTGGATCTTCATTGCAGCAATAGTTGCTCCAGCAAAACCAATTATTACAAGTAGTACCCTTGCAACAAGTAGTCTTTTTGCAGTCTCTGCTTTTGGATCTATCATTTTGTAATAAATGTCGTGAGAGATCGCATTTGCAATTGCTAGAATCAAACCATCAGCTGTTGACATGGCAGCAGCCATACCTCCAGCAGCAACCAGACCTGAGATTACATATGGTAATCCAGCTATTTCTGGTGTTGCTAAAACAACCGCTTTACCGCCCATGAAAAACTCATTTAATTCAAGAGTTCCATTGCCGTTAAAGTCGCTAATGAACATCAAGTTTGCTTGGTTCCAGTTTTGATACCAATCTATTGATTGAACTTCAGCAAATGATTTACCAATAATACCTGTCGATAAAGTTGGGTCGATCAACGATAGTTTTGATAGTGTCGCTAACATTGGTGCAGAAGAATACAGAAGGAAGATAAAGAATAATGACCAACCAACTGATTTTCTAGCTGCTTTTACACTTGGAGTAGTGAAATATCTCATCATTACATGTGGCAATGAAGCTGTTCCCATCATCATAGCTAATGCTAACGAAATAAATGCCCAAGGTGTAGCGTTAACCGCAGAGTGAGCTTTAGTTATTCCAGCTAACCCTTTAGGTACCGTTGCTAAATCAGCAGCAGAGTTTTTAACAAATCCAAACTGCGCTTCTAATTCACCAATTCTAGCTACTTCATCAGCTAACATAAAGTGAGGGAAGAAACCCGCACCCATTTTGTTACTGATCCAAAAAATTGGAAGCAAGTAAGCTATAATTAGTACGATATATTGTGCAACCTGTGTCCAAGTTACCGCTCTCATACCCCCTAACATTGAACAAAGTAAAATACTTATTAGTCCAACATATACAGCGTATTTAAAGTCGATATCTAGAGCAACAGATGCAATAGTACCTGTAGCGTTAATTTGAGCAGTCACATAAGTGAATGAAGCAACAGTTAAAACTATTACTGCAAGTAGTCTCGCTAAATTACCACCGTATCTTGTACCTATAAAATCTGGAACCGTGTAACATCCAAATTTTCTCAAGTATGGTGCTAATAAAGTTGCAACTAATATGTAACCACCAGTCCAACCAACAAGTAGAGCCATATAACCATAACCTTTAAAGTAAATACCTCCTGCCATTGCAACGAATGAAGCACCAGACATCCAGTCTGCTGCTGTCGCCATACCGTTGAATACAGTTGGTACTTGCCTTCCTGCTACGTAATAAGCATCTGCTTGTGCCGTTCTTGATAGATAACCGATTAATGCATAGATGAATATTGTAAAGGCTACAAAAGCAATACCTATTGCTTTAGCAGTCATACCCATCTGCTCACCAATTGCCATTAAGATTATGAAACCTATAAAACCTCCAGTATAGATTCCGTAAACTTTTGGCAAATTGTCTATAAATTTACCTTTAATCATTAGTCATCTCCTCTTTCGTTAAAGCCAAACTCTTCATCGATTTTTTCTTGTCTATTCGCAAACCAGAAAATTAGGATTACGAAAATTCCAAGAGAACCTTGACATGTAAACCAGTATGTCCAAGGATAACCGAAAGGTCCAGTGACCTCGTTCATTTCAGCTCCAAAAAGGAAGATGCCAATTGAGAATACAAACCAGATTGCCAGTGTTATGAATAACAGTGACCTGGTTTTTTCCCAGTGTTTTGTTGCATTTGACATTTATACCTCTCTTATATTTAGTTATAACTGATGAAAACATAACCATTATGAAGGTTTTTAAAAGAATAAAAATTGATCATATTAGGTACTTTTTTAGGTATAATAGTCACATACGTAGAATTTTATGCAAAAATATAAACTCTCTTGGAGAGATATAAAGTTTAACGATTTTAAAGTTTATTTATTCTCATTGTTTAAAGCTTTCATTCCAAAAAAAAAAATTAAAAATTTAGATGAACTCGAGAATTTTATTCAAACTAAATCCGCATGGGTTACCCAAGTTACTTTATATAGCTATTTAAAAACTAGAATGGGAACTAGATATGTTCTTCATTTTGATGATGATGTTTTTATGTCGTCGGTCAATCTTGCAAAATGGAATATTTATTCTGTTGCATTACAAGATTTAACTTTTTTTACATTTTCATATTTAAAAGTTAATTTTAATTACCAAAATATTGATCATGCTAAAGAGATTTTTAATAAAATTCTAGATGATGAGATTTCAAATAAAATGCCACTTAAAATAATCAAGGATGCAAAAGAAGGATTTAATGAAAGGTTTCAAAATTTAAATTGGGAAAATTATTATAAAGATCTTCCA
>Ga0208407_1001345_pt1 | contig 11276 bp, 9 predicted proteins | sample ETNtaG_9_FD_185775 | JGI IMG/M metagenome (GOLD analysis project Ga0208407, IMG submission 185775) | Marine microbial and viral communities from oxygen minimum zone, Eastern Pacific Ocean - ETNP201406SV69 (SPAdes) (version 2) | ecosystem: Environmental > Aquatic > Marine > Oceanic ...
CATAGAAGAAACAGTCAGGGCTATGCATACTCTGGTGTTGCAGGGCAAAATCTGTTATTGGGGTACTTCAGAATGGTCTGCTCCGGAAATTGAGGAAGCCTACAGACTTTCCAGAGAATTGGGCTTGACTCCACCTTCCATGGAGCAACCAGAGTATAATATGTTTGCACGGAATAAAATAGAACGTGAGTATCTCCAATTATTCGAGCAGGAACAATTAGGGACAACTATTTGGAGCCCACTGGCTTCTGGTCTTTTAACAGGTAAATATATAGACGGTACGCCAGATAGTACTCGCACGAGTCTTGAAAATTATAAATTCATCAAAGACCAATTTGAGTCTGCAGAATATGTTGAGCGGCATGCAAAAGTGAAGGTATTAAACCAGTTGGCTGAAGAGCTAGGCCTCCCACTAGTCAACTTGGCATTATGTTGGTGCTTGAAAAATAAAAACGTAAGCACGGTCATTCTAGGTGCGTCCAAGGTTGAGCAACTTAATCAAAACTTACAAAGTCCTGACCAAATGAATATTGTGGACGATTCTGTGATGGATAAGATTGACAGTATTCTTAAGAATTAAATATCAAACTGAAAATTATTTTAACAAATGAACATTTGAAAAAATGATGTCGGAGCATCAGTATGAATAGGTATTTACTTTTATACGGTTCAAGCAGGAAAATTCAGCAAAACAAATAAGATGTTACTGCTCAATTCTACTATTTTCTAAATATTGATATCTGCCCAAGATTATTATTGGTATAGTTTGACTTAAAATTAAATGTATAATTCACCCATAAATATTATGAAAAAACAAACGTTTTCAATCTGGTTTGTAATTATAACCTTATATATTGTTTTTATCCATGCACAAGAGAATAAGGATACTTTAGTTGGAGCATGGGAATTTAAATCAATGACAACTATACACTATTCTGAGCCAAAGCAAGTTGAGATTATTTATAGCGGTGAAAAGAATAATGAAACCTTAACATTTAATCAAGATGGCAGCTTCACTTACAAAGGCATGAGCAATGGGGAACAAGATAATGATACGGGATCGTGGATTACAGAAAGTGATCAGTTGATTATCGATTTAAAAAATATGAAAACTATTAGTAAATATAAAATATTTGATAACGCACTCACCATTATTATCCATGAGGTGAAAACAGATGAATATCATGCCTTTGACACAGTTTTGGAGTATAAGAAGAATAATTAGTTCAAAACCTAGAAAATAGAATTTGGAAAAGTAGCCTGGAGACAAGAGACTTTTTAATCTTTGGATTATCTTTTTACAAAGGTTGGGGCATAACTCATGATGAGGTAAGTTACATAAATGAATTATGCCCCGGTCTCTACATACCTAACGCACCCAAGCAGGTACGTCTTATTAAATATACGTATCAAAATACATCATTCCTTACCGCTAAATTTTTGTTAGTGAGCCCTGTCACATTGGGTGCCATTGTTTAATTTCATCCCAAATTAAGTTTCAAATAAAATTCAATATCAGTGTAGGGATTTTCAGTGAACTGTTTTTAATTTTCTCGCCGTTCATTAGCAGTATTTTATAAAATTAAAAGTTAATCAATTAGGAACAAATTATGTCTCAACATACATTTCAAACAGAAGTAGGGCAACTGCTTCATCTTATTACCCATTCATTATATACTAATAAAGAAATTTTCTTAAGAGAATTAATCTCGAATGCTTCCGATGCCTTGGACAAAATGAGATATCTTACTTTAACTAATGATGATTTTAAATCCCTGTCATTTGATCCCAAGATCAATATTGAGTTCAAAGATGGCGATAATCCAACTTTAACTCTCAACGACTCAGGTATTGGCATGAGTCAACAGGATTTGGAAGATAATTTGGGGACCATAGCAAGGTCTGGTACTAAGAATTTTTTGGAAAATATGTCTGGTAATGAGAAAAAGGATTCTCAGCTCATCGGTCAATTCGGAGTTGGGTTTTATTCCTGTTTTATGGTTGCGGATAAAGTAGATGTGTCTACAAAAAAAGCGGGGGAAGATAAAGCTTGGCTTTGGACCAGTGATGGGCAATCAGGGTATGAAATATCTAAGGAAGTACGAAAAGAACCTGGCACAAGTATTACTCTTCACTTGAATGAAGATGGAAAAGAATTTGCGAGCCGCTGGCGTATAGAAAATCTAGTTAAAAAATATTCAGATCACATTGATTTCCCTATTTTTCTCACTTACGATGAAATTGATTATGATAAAGATGGTGAAGAAAAAAGTTCAAAATCAAAAACAGATCAGATTAACGATGCAAAAGCATTTTGGACTCGAGAAAAAAGTGATTTAAAGAAAAAAGATTATATCGAATATTATAAAACACTTTCACATGATACGGAAGATCCATTCGATTGGATCCACACAAAAGCTGAAGGTAATTTGGAATACACCTTGCTTTTTTATATTCCAAAAACTGCATCTCCAGATATTTACCGTACGGATTATCAAACTGGCGTTAAGTTATATGTGAACCGTGTTTTTATCACCGATGACGAAAAAGAGTTACTCCCAACCTGGCTTCGTTTTGTAAAAGGAGTTATTGATTCATCAGACCTCCCTTTGAATGTAAGTCGTGAAATTCTTCAGCAAAATCGGATCATGACCAAAATAAAATCCAATGCGGTAAAAAAGATTCTTAATAAACTTAAGGACATTTCAAAAGACAAGGATAAGTATGCCACCTTTTTTGATCAATTTGGTCGTTTAATTAAAGAAGGTGTTTACCAGGATTTTGACCACAAAGATGCATTGACAGACTTGCTCCGGTTCAAATCAACAAAAGAAGATGGACTCGTTTCTCTTAAGGAGTATGTTGATCGCATGGATAGTGACCAGAAATCCATTTTTTATATTACCGGTCAACAGGAGTCATCCTTACGAAATTCGCCCTTGTTAGAAATTTATGATAAGAAAGACATTGAAGTATTAATTCTGGATGATGAGATTGATGAAATCATTATCTCATCTGTACCCAAATATGATGAAAAAGATCTCAAATCTGTGAATAGAAGTGGTGCAGCAGATGATATCTCCGAGGATACTGATAAAGATTCTGAAAAATCAACTAAACCGGTCTTGAAAAAAATAAAAAAGGTTCTCGGTGATAAAGTTAAAGATGTAAAAGTATCCACCAGATTAAGTGATTCACCATCGTGCATTGTGGCAGATGAAAATGATCCCACTGCGCAAATGCAAGAAATCATGAAATCCATGGGACAAACTGGTATGCCTGAAATAAAGCCTATCCTGGAGATTAATCCAAACCATGAGATTGTGAAAAAATTAAAATCCATGACAAGACAAAAGTCCTTTGATGATATCGCACTGTTACTCTATGAACAGGCACTTATTCAGGAAGGAGTCAACCTAGAAGACCCTGCAGGATTTGTGAATCGATTAAACAAGGCTATATCCAATAGCTTAGCATAACAATTATTATATTTTGAAAGTAGTTTACTTTAAATATCTTATTTGCAGGTGATAAATAATTGGTTACCTTTCCGCCCGATATTGTCTCCTTTAATCTTATATATCATTCTTTTTAATAGAGACAATTCTTTTTTTAAATAAACACAACTAGGATACTTAAATGTCTAAAACAAATAATCTTGCAGACCAAATCAAAGGTCATTTTGCTGAATTCGAAGATAACCACGAAAAAAATATGAATGGAAATAAAGCTGCAGGTAGCCGCGCTCGTAAAGCTATTGGCGAAATTAAAAAACTTGTAACTGATTATCGTAAGGCATCTGTTGCCGGCGAATAATTAATTCAATTTTTATTGATTTAAAACCCTCACAATTTTCTGTGGGGGTTTTTTATTTTTTGCCAAATTTGAGTTATGTTTAATCATCCTAAAATTCAGTTTTTACGAAACCGGTTTATATTGGTCTTAATTCCGCAAATAATGGTGGCAATTTTTGTTATTCTACAAATTATTGGTATGATGGTTTATCCAGGTGGGACAATTCATGATGAAACAACGGTGGGATATTCATTTAGCAATAATTTTTTCTCAGATCTTGGCATCTATGCAGCGTACAACGGTGAACCAAATTATTTATCCATGTCCCTTTTTATGATTAGCTTAATTCTTGTGGGTATAACCTTCATATTTTATTACATGACCATGCCACAATTTTATAAGGATAACTCATTAAATTTTAAACTTTCCATTTTGGGAACACTTTTTGCTTTTGGAGGAAGCATTGGGTTGATAGGGACAGCATTAACACCAGCTGACCTAGTGTTGGATATGCATGTATTTTTTGCCAATGGCATTTTCAAATGCTTTTTGATAACTGCTTTATGTTATACAATTGTAATCACTCGATCTAACGTTTTTGAAAAAAAATACGCTTGGGGTTATGGTATTTTTTTTATTCTAATCGCCTTATATGTTGGCGTACTTGAATGGGCTCCCCCACCAAGATCAAGCCAGTCTGCGCTTGTATTCCAGGTTATAACTCAGAAATTAATTGTTCTCACATTTTGCCTAGCTATTGTATACCAGACATTTGGGGTCTCTAAGTCTAAAAATCTTCTGTAATTATTATTTGATCTAAAACTGACTTATTATACAGTTTTTTAATCTCTCCAAAGTTTTTCACTCGAATAAGTGGAGATGAATAAAGGTGATATGAATCACTTTAATTAATTTAAAATTATAAATCGTGTTTTTAATTTTTTAAGTTCTTATAATAATAATTAGGTAATATTATCATGAAAAAAATAATAATCGCTTTATTCACACTATCTATTTGTTTAGCATCAGGAAATATTCAGAAACAGATGGATGATCTAATGATGTCACTTCAGTATAAATATCAGATATCTGGCCCTGAAGATCTATATAAATTAAAAACACAGCAGACACCCCGACATGGAAGAACTGCTTCCCGCGATATGGGAGACTTGGTTGGCGATTGGCGGATGGAAGAAGAGAATATGGAAGTTTTTGTTACGGTTGGGTCGGACCAAAGTATTCCTGACTATATGACACTGATGGCAATGGCAGAAGCAGATGGAAGTATTACCGCCACCGCAAGTGATTATGTAACAGAATTGACTTACCTTTTTGACCCATCTATTATGGAAGATGGTGATGGTGGAGGTGACTGTGATATTTCTTGTGAAGATGAGTACAACGATTATAATGATTACGGAATGGAACCATCTGATATATATTGCGAATGCTGTGAAGAAGATTGGCCACTTGATGATATTTGTGAAAATGATGGCGGCAGTGACGGTGGAGGAATTGAATTTCAATATAATTCAGTTGCTGATCTTTATGCAGATTATGGCAGCGTATTAGAAAGTATGGGTACTGGTTGTGATGGATGTACGGGAAATCTTGAAGAGATGGATGCAGTTACATCTTTTGATATAGCCGTTCAATCCGAATTTGAAAATTGGGCAAATAATTATGAATTCGGAGAATATTATTTTCAGTTCATTGATGAAAATGACAATGATACTTACGATAGTGGCGAAATCTATGCTGTCTCCTGTGAAGGGGATGAAAGTTATATGACTGTTGCTTATGATGGGTCTGTTTATGATTTAGAATTTCAAGATTTTTGGATGGATGCTTACGACTTTGATTGGGGTGATGACGATGATGGCGATAGAGAAGACATTTCTCGAAATTATGATGCTTTAACTTTTGCACAGGATTATGTTAATGATAATTCAAGTGATTGGGGTGAAAATACCTTTGACCTTGAGTCTGAATTCAGTCTTGTGGTAGATGGTGATTATGTGTCCGGCGGGCTTGGAGGAGATGACCCAGGGAACTGCGAAATAAATTGGCCTGAAGATCCATATAAAATGGCCGTTTACTCATTTGTTTCCGAATACGTGTTAGTAGAGGGCGGGAGTGTTGGATGTTTTGTTGATGACGGTGACTTAGACCAAACTTATGCCGATTTTGTAATGGAAATGGAAAATGAATGGGCTGGTGGTGGTGACGATGACGATGACGATGACGAAGAAGATGATGATGATGGGCCAGACCTATTGATGAATATGAATTTAATGGAATTCTTTATGGCATCATTTGGAATGGATTTAGATAGTCTTAATATTGAAAATCCAACTGCCTTAGCTTTCGGGTCATCAAGCGATGATGGCAATATTGACGTAGTCATGGGGATGATGTTTGTTGAAACAGGCGTAATAGAGTTGATGGCAGATTCTGCAGAAGCAATTGACGCAACATCCATAGATGAAACGTCTATCACCTTTACCAATTTGAGTTTATATGATTCTACAGGAACAGCCGTTCTTACAGTTACGGGGACCATTGGTCCTGGTTGGATTGATTTTGATGCAGGCGTAGAAACCCCTATTGACTTATTCAATGATGATGGTGGAGAAGAAAATACGGAATTATTTTTGTCATTATTCGAAGATTCAACTGGAATGGATATTGAAGTCGGGTACGATGATTATTATGGGGAAGAATATTCTGACACATCTTATTTTGATTGGTCTGCAACAACAGACTCTTTATTCTTGTATTTTGAAATTGATGATGATTATTATTATTATTATGAAGATGAAGCAGATACGATGGCACTAGGGTACATGATTATTGAAGATACACTTTTTGCGAGCTCTTCATTTAATCCATGTGAAGATGATGAATATGAATCCTATGAAGAATGTTTTGGTGATATGGGTCTCCCTGGGTTTGATGAATTGGTGGATGTTGAAAGTTTTCGTATTAATCAAGAAACCGTTTTCACGTCAACTGTATTAACGTCTATTGAACCAACAAATGAAGGACTACCTGAAAAGTTCAAGCTCTATGCAGCCTATCCTAATCCGTTCAATCCGGTGACAACTATCAGATTTGATGTTGGGAGCACTTCACATGAATCAACATTGCGTATATATGATGTTTCAGGACGGAATGTTGCAACACTTATTAATGGGCAACTCCAACCCGGGAGCTACGAAGTGCAATGGGATGCCCGTGGATTTGCCAGTGGTATTTATTTCTCAGAACTTATCTCTGGAACGAAACGACACACTCAGAAAATGGTGCTTTTGAAATAGCATACTTACTATATTAAATAAAAAAGCCCTCCTGCATAATGCGGAAGGGCTTTTTTATTATTTGAATGGTTTGTTACCACCAGCCAATCATTTTCCACCAGATAGAGCCAATCCCGAGCCAAACCACCAGGTGATAAATTGAAACAATAAATCCAATTCTAAACCAGGCCAGTGGCTGGACATAGCTATTCCCAAAATAAATAATAATGGGTCCTGTGGAATAATTGGTTAAACAACCGCATAAGTTGGAAAAATAAGCCATTATGCCCACTACGAGAAATGGATTTAAACCTACACCAGATGCCACAAGAAAAATTGTTCCAACCAAAGCTACAATATGAGCAGTAAGCATGGAAAAAAAATACATGGAATAAAAATAAATTAGCGTCAGAGCAATAAGAAGGATTATGGGTGAAATACCAGTTAATCCGTTTCCGATCAAATTCCCAAACCAATCTATAAACCCTAAATCTTTCAATCCTGTTGCCAGTGTTAACAACCCGCCGAGCCAAATGAGCACATCCCACGCTTTATGATTTTTCACCAATTGATCCCATGTCAAAGTACGAGTAAGTAAAATGATCACTAAACCCAAAAAAGCAACCGTGGTGGTACCCCAACCATGAAAGGGCTTGGTCGACCAAAGAATCAGCATCAGTCCAAGAGTGCAAGCGGTAATAATCTCCTGGCGAGTCCATGGTCCAAGAGATTGAATGTCTTCTTGAATTTTTTCACGGATTGGTTGTATTGAATCGATTGTGGGAGTCGAGATATAATTAATTAATAATGGAAGTCCTGTCAAGCCGATTAACCCTGGCACGATGCCGCCCTTAGCCCATGTGAACCAATCAAATTGAATCTCAAAAATATCAAATGCTGCTTTAGAAACCAATGGATTGGCGGCCATGCCAGTAAGAAACATTGCTGCAGTAATTAGGTTAGCATGAGCACCCACAAGGTGAAGAAATTGGCCTGCCTTTTCCGGTTTATTTTTTGGTGATGATCCCAATGTGCGGGATATGGAATCAACGATGGGGGCTAAGATTCCACCACCACGGGCTGTATTAGATGGAACCACGGGACCAAGAATAAATTCTGCCAAACATATTGCATAGCCTAACCCTGTGATTGATCGCCCCAGAATTGAAATACAGAGTAATGCAATTCGTCGTCCCAGCCCGGTCTCTATCACGGCACCGGCGATCATGAAGGCAACAACAACCAGCCAAGTTGTTGTATCGCTGTATCCCATTAATGCGCTTTTCAAAGGGAGAATTCCTACCGTGACAACAAATGTAAGCCCTGTTAATACACTCACTGCCATTGGAATTGCCCGAACCATCAGTGATGCAATAACTGTAAGAAAAACAATGAATAATTGGTATGCTTGGATATCCAAACCATCGGGGCCGCCAATGAGCCACAGCAATAGCCCTGCAAATACCGGGAAAAGTCCTTTCAAGTATTTATCCTTTTTGAAATAATATATGATACATAATTTAACATCTGCCTAAATTGAGTCCCGTAAAAACATATGGCAACACATTCACAACATATTCATACATTTTTTCCTGAAATTTCAGATAAATATCGACTTGAAATTTTAAAAGATTTGAAAAAATATTCATCTCGGTTGCAACAGTCCCATCTAATCAATAACAGATGGGAGAATCAGTATCTTGATCCATATCATGTTCCTGCTGTTAAACATGTTTTTATGGCTGCATCTGTTTTTGCGAAAAAAATTACAAATAAATCGGTCATAGTTCCCCACCAGGGTTTGGGCATCTCTTTTGATGAATTTTGGTTCAATGTAGCAAAATCTGGGGAATCCACTGGATGGCACGATCATAAAAAAAAGGCTGTAATCTCTGGTGTTTATTACTTGGATATTCATGATAATTCCGGTGATATTCATTTTCGGTCAAAAGTGAAAGAAAAATGGAAGGAATGGTCCCTGAAACCTGAAACCGGAAAAATGATTCTCTTTGATTCAAAATTAGAGCACTCAGTATCAGAAAACAAAAGTTGTCATCCCAGAATTTCACTAGCCTTCAATCTTTATACTTTACCTTTGAAAATACAAGATTCTTCGGCTCAATATTCCACCGATAAATTCTTTTCATAATCAGTTTAAAGAATTCAGAATATGATAAATTGATTTACTTAAAATGAGTCCTTATCGTCGTTGATTGATGGGCAATCCATTCTTACATTTAACACTAACTTTTAATTAAAAGGAAAACATAATGAATCGTTTAACAGTAGGAATACTTTTGTCTTTTGTAGTTATTTTATCTGTGACTGCCTTGTATTACACGCCAGACCCACTTTCTAGTACCACCAATTGTCAATATAAAACTACTTGTAGCACTGATTGTACTAAACCGGGTTGTGGGCAAAAAGCTAAGGCTTGTGGCACTGATTGTACTAAACCGGGTTGTGGGCAAAAAGCTAAGGCTTGTAGCACTGATTGTACTAAACCGGGTTGTGGGCAAAAAGCTAAGGCTTGTGGCACTGATTGTACTAAACCGAGTTGTGGGCAAAAAGCTAAGGCTTGTGGCACTGATTGTACTAAACCGAGTTGTGGGCAAAAAGCTAAGGCTTGTGGCTCTAATTGTACAAAACCATGCTGTGCACAAAAGGCTAAGGCCTGCGGAACAGATTGTACCAAGTCCTGCTGTGCAAAAAAACCAATCAAGCAATGCGGTCCTAAGTGCACTAAACCCTGTTGTGCTAAGACATAATTATTGATCATTATCTTTTACAAACCCATTATAAAAACATTTATCATAGCACCCGGAATTTTTCTGGGTGTTTTATTTTCACAGACATTCTCGGAATCAACTCCGGTCCATACTTATTCTATTGTTGCTTTTGATGAAGGGACAGGAGAATTGGGTGTTGCAGTTCAAAGCCATTGGTTTTCCGTAGGGACTCTTGTCCCATGGGCAAAAGCGGGTGTTGGTGCGGTTGCGACCCAGTCTTTTGTAAAAGTAGATTATGGTCCCGATGGGTTAAAACTTATGGAAGGGGGAATGTCCGCTGAATCTGCACTGAATAAATTAGTAATGGAAGATGAAGGTGAAGCAGTTCGACAGGTGGCAATGATCGATGTGAAAGGAAATGTAGCAACCCATACGGGATCCAAATGTATTTATGCTGCAGGACACCAGATTGGAAATAATTATTCGGTACAAGCAAATCTTATGGAAAATGAAACAGTTTGGCCAGCTATGGCAAAAGCTTTTGAAGGCACTGAAGGTGATTTAGCTGATAAAATGATGGCTGCTTTATACGCAGCAGAAGGAGAAGGGGGAGATATCCGAGGACAACAATCAGCAGCCATGCTGATTGTCACCGGTGAGCCAACAGGTGTCCCGTGGAAAGATGTGGTCATGGATATTCGAGTTGATGACCATGCGGAACCACTCAAAGAGTTAAAACGACTGATACGTATTCATCGAGCCTATCAACATGCGAATAAAGGGGATCATTACCTTGAACTGGAAGAAATTGAAAAGGCATTGGTCGAGTATGAGAAAGCATCTGAATTTTATCCTGAAAACCCAGAGCTGCCATATTGGTCAGCTGTTACACTTGCAAGTAAGGGGAATCTAGATCAGGCTTTATCCATTTTTCGGGAAGTCTTTCAAAAAGAACCCAGGTTACGAATATTAACACCGCGACTCGTTAATTCCGGTTTATTGCCGGATGATCCTGCATTGATTGAAGCTATAATCCAAATACGATCAAAATAAAAGTTAGGATTAGTATGTTAATATATATTTTAAAAAGTTATCTATCGGTTATGTTCTTTTTCATGATTTTATCGGGACCATTGAAATCCGAACCGGGCCAATTGATTGATTATAACCATCAAACCACGATGACCCAGGATGATATAAATTTTATTTTGTGGTTTGCAGGATTTGATCCTGTTGCGGTCTATGACATTTCGGTCTATGATATTCACTATGAGTCCCATAGTGAAAATGGCACAGTAGATACTCTTGCCGGGCTTGTAATTATCCCGCATTCACCTACAGAAGCATTTCCTATTTTTACCTACCAACACGGCACAGTTATTCTGGATAGTCAGGCACCATCGATCACAGGTATAAGTGCAGATAATATTGAGATCCTTATGATAAGTCTAAT
>Ga0208407_1001347_pt1 | contig 11273 bp, 9 predicted proteins | sample ETNtaG_9_FD_185775 | JGI IMG/M metagenome (GOLD analysis project Ga0208407, IMG submission 185775) | Marine microbial and viral communities from oxygen minimum zone, Eastern Pacific Ocean - ETNP201406SV69 (SPAdes) (version 2) | ecosystem: Environmental > Aquatic > Marine > Oceanic ...
GTGGGTGGTAAATCCACCTATACTAAATTTATCTTCAATCATTTTCGCTATTCTGAGAACAGTTTTGGTTTTACCAGTACCTGGCTGGCCAGAGATAGCTACCTTTACGGGAATCATTACTTGGCGCATATAATTGGCAGGTGTGTATAAATATATGCACCAGATTAAATTTAATTTCTCAACCTTTCAGGGCATCCCTTTCTTCTAGAACAATTATTACATTTTCCAACCCTTTTATGATTGCGGTGCGCATCCATAGTTCCGTTAAGAATATCATTCATTTCTTCTAATTTTTCAGTAACCAATATTTTTAAACTAGAATCCCATTTCACTTCATGAGGGTCAGAGTCAAATCCGTACCTTATTTGTCCATGTGTCGGTTTTTCAGTAAACGTTTCTTCAGATAATAAGCAATAGGCTCCAATTTGTAAAACATGACTAAAAAATGGAGCTTTTGGCCTTCTTCCAGTTTTAACTTCGACAGGTATACGTTGTTCTCCTTCTTTAATTAAGTAATCAGGTCTTCCGGCTAAATTATAATTGGCTGATTTTAAAACAGGAGTTTCACTAGTAAGCCTATCTGGAGTTTCAATATCAGTTTCCCCTAATTTGTAATCGTCCCTTAATTTATCAATTTTTTCAGTAGATACTAATAATCTATAAAGAAAAAATGAAGCAACAAACATCCATCCAATTCCAATTATTAAAAGTATAAATCCTAAATGTTGTCTTAGTTGATTACTAGAAATTAATAAAATTACTAAAGCCAAAGTAACTAGAGTCATAATCATTGCTACAACAGTCATTAATGTCGTTGATGTTTCTCTTGATTTTTCTTCTTCGACTAATAAATTCTTCAATGAATCTCCCATCTCTTTATGTTTTTCAACACCAGTGTCTACTTCATTACCTTCGGCATCTACTCCTTTAAGATCTAGGTGCCAAGATAAAGGGCAGTATCCGTATCGCTCCATTTCTGAAGCTGAAATGATTTGCTTGGGCATTGGTGTTGAGTCCGGGGTTAAGTCCAGTAAATATCCATAGTTATGGCTAATTAAAACATTTTATTTTTATTAAAAACTAAAATATTGATCATGCCAAGCTAAATTGCCATAATCTTTTATTTTGTAATTATAGACTATATTTTGTTTCCCATCAGCACTATTAAACTCTAAAATAATTAATAACTCGTATTCATCAGCATGAGGCCCATCAAATATCAATGGCGGAAGTTTAACAGATTGTTTTACATTTAGTATTCCAGGGTAATTTGTTTCAGTTACTAACATTTCAGTTCCATTCCAAACTGAGCTCTTAACTTTCAAATCTGTTATTTCTTCAGTACCTGCATTGTTTATTTTTGATTGTACAAATAATCCCGAATATGAGCTGTGATAAACAGTATCGATTTCAATTTCAGTCCTTGGTATAACGTATGAATAGCAGATAAAGACTAAAAATAAAGCAAGAATGACTGTAAGTGACTTTACGATTACTCTTTTTTGTTCTTTACTAAAAATCATAAACTTGCCTCCAAAGATGCGATAAAACTCATTCCAGGTTCAGGAAGTATGTAATGCTTTTCATTATTTCCTAATTCTGTATCTATTCCATTTTTCTGAACTCCTAACCAAGTAGGTAAAATATGTTTATCAGCAACACTTTTCACTCTTAAATCCATCATCACTGCAGATGTTTCTAACGTAATTAGTCCAAATTTAAGTTCCCCTCCAATAGCAAATGACAATTCTCCACCTTTTGCATTTGCCAATTCAAATACAGGATACAATCCAAAAAGTTGGTTTGGTATAATTTCAACATGTTCAACATCATTTGCATGAATAATCATATAATCAAGATAAAATTGAGGTGTTGCAGGGGAATTCGTACTCTTCAAATAAGCATATTCTATTCCATTAGGCGAATCAATTATGTAGTTTATACCTTCTAATCTCATAGTTGTATTGTCGCCTACATTAACAACATCAATGAAAGTACCAGAATGTCCGCCAGTATAGCCTTCATCAACAATTAAAGTTACGTCAATTTCAGAAGAACTAGTTGTAACAAAAACATCAGGAAATCCTTGAAAAACAAATGCTTGATCCATATCAAAATCATAATTGGGATTTATTCCCATATGAAATTTTTCAGGTACGTCATGAACAATTGCTTGTGCAGATCTCCAATCACCATAGTCTTTATTCGCAGTTTTCACCCAAATATAGTCTACTCTTCCTTCAGCTTCATAGATAATATCTATTTGCTTTCCAAAAATGATGTCAGCACGTAAATCTTTTGGAATTTCTGATAAGTATATTTCATTGTATGAAGGCTTACTTCGATTATGTGTTTTAAGATGTGAATTGCCGATTCCACCAGTTTGTTTAATATCGAATATTGCATCTAGGTCTCGTTCGTCACTTTTACCAATATTGAATTGTGCTTCAATATTATTATTCACCCCAATTTCATCTAGGAATAGTTCTATTGCGGTTTCATCATTTCCTCGGTCTAAATCAAGGTAAATCCACTCAGTTACAGGAGACCAATCTTCTAGTTTTAGATTAATTATATCAGGTTCACCGAAATCAGTATCGAGTATTGCAGAAGTGACAGTTCCTTCTAGATACAATCGTAGTGCATCTCCATTATCGTTTTGCCTTAATACAATTCCGTGCGTCCATGCCAAGTCCATCCCTGAAACGTTACCAGAGTCAAGACTTAAGATAACTCTTGAAGGAGCTTCGGAAGCATTAAAATTAACATTAATCTGGTCACCCAAACTAACATCTAGCTTGATAACCTCAGGTAGTGCCGTACAGCTGTCTTGAGGTTTTGTACAATGTACCGCTAATTCCACTTTACTTTGTGATGTTTCATCCTCGACAAGTGCATAGATTGAACCTAATGGTTTATTTGATTCAAAAGTTATGTTTCCTACTAGTGAAGATTCTTGCTCAGATATTTTTCCATCTTCTCTTTCACTATCATCTAAGAAAACAGAGGCATTCAAATCAAAATTATCCGGCAAATCATCAATTCTGAGTAGTACACTCTTGTTGGCAAAATTGTTTATATCAACCAATAATCGATTCATCGAAGGCACATCGTTGTTGAAATCCTCTAAATTAATATCTAATTTTGTTCCTTCTCCTTCGGGATCCCATAATTTAACACCAATATTAGGGGAAATTCCTCTAATGTATCCTTTCATACTCATTCCCCCCTCATCAGACATATCGAGGGTAATTCCTTCAGTCCAATACGTTTCTAATCCTTCCGTGTCTCCTAAATCAATTTCAATAGCAATAAGATCAATAGCTTGATTTGCATTTATTTCAAAGTCTAATAGTTCATCCTTAATATCCATTTCAATTTCCATATTTCCAGGTAAGCTTGGAACGAAAGCTTCAATTCGATATGGATTTTCTTCTTCAGATTGTTCAATTACTAAATAAACAGGCCCAATCTGTTTATTTGTATTCATAGTTATATTTCCTTTTAGTGTTAAATTATTAACAGTAGCGTTTAGAGTTAAGTCTGCATTTAATGTTAAATCTAACCCAACAGGAATCTCTTCAATGAAAGCAGTTACTTTTGGACCAATGATTCCTTCTTCTTGGAATATTATGTATTCAGCAGTTTCTCTAGAGTTAAAATCTTCAAGACTAAGTTCTAAATCTATTTTGTCTCCTTTCGAAGTATAATTTGCATCAACAGATTGAGGTAATCCTTTCAGGAGCATTCTTGCACCTAAGATAGTTCCTCCTTCAACATCTTTTTGAGCAGACCAAAGCCCCTCTACCCATCTTGGTTCTTCATCCAATAATTCTATATTTCCTTTATCGACCCATGCAGTTATTGAAACTTCTTCATCTATATTGTATAAGAATCTTGCAACAGTTTCAAAAGATTCAACATTTGTAATTAAATTAATTGATAAACCAGCTACAGCATCTACCAAGGATTTTCCAACATCCGATAGGTCTTCTATGAATCTAGCAACATCTCTTAAATCATTTACTTCACCAACATCACTACCAATAACAGTACTAGCATCTAGCATAGGGACAGTTACAATAATTTCAGCTGGTAAGCTATCAACGAATACATATGCATCAAGGCCCATGTAGTCTTCCTCATAGACGGTGTCGTCTATAGCTCCCACTTTGAATTGAACTGGTTGTCTGTGGTTAATTTTGAAATCTGCTAATTCTCCGCTACCATCATCATCTAATATTAGTGATTGAATCCAGCTCAAATTACCTGATAAACTTGCCGTTTCATTTTGTAACCCCATGTTATTTTGATATAACATTACAGAACTGCCATTGTATTCAGAATGATCCCATGCCCAAGATGTTGCTTTATCATCTTCAGTAGCATTTGTTATAGCAAAAGTAAAGTTGAACCAACTATCTGTAATTAATCTCAGATTACCAGATGAACTAGAAATTTCAGCAGATCCAGGTAGATGTTCTAATTTGAGTCTAGAATAGATTCCACTCGCAAAACTTGTAAAAATAATATTGTCAATAATTTCATCCGCATTATTTCCACCAGCATAATTTAGATTACCATTATCAACATTCAAAGTAATATTGCTTGGTACATTACTTAGTGTGATATTGGCCCAATGAGATGTCTCTCCTAAATTATCAATTCCTTCAAAATAAACTCTGAATGGTTTTTCTCTCACGGGATTCATTGTGAGTGAAATATTAGTAATACCTTCTCGTGAAAAGAAGTCAATATCTCCTATGTCTGTAATTCTAGCACTAAAGCTATAATCTTCATTTTTTGAAGAAATTACTGATCTAGAATCCGGAGCATTTGAATCTAAATATGCAGATTCATTGTATATTGCAAAGAAATCATCATTACTTCCATCTTTCAAATCTAAATATTTGTCACTTGTCAAAAATACGAACATTTCTTTTAGATATGTAGGTTCATTTTGGCGATTACGAATTCTTATTGCAACTTCACCATCTCCTTCACCTATTGTTGATTGGAGAACTGCTTGAGGTATAGAACGTAGCAAGTCGCCAATATAAACAATTCTTCCTGCTAAACCTAATAAAATATCACTAATAAATCCACCAACTAGTGAACTATCTAAGCTTTCATCATTGTCATTAATAGGTATGGTTGTACCTCCTGTTTCATCTAATTTTAAATTTCCTTCAAGAACTAAGTTTTCAGGTAGATCTTTGATTTCTAATCCTGTAAATAGTTTGTAATCATGGTCAGTCCAAGTAGCACTACGTCCATCTTCAGTATAATATTCGTAATCACCATAAACTATTGATTCTATAGGCTCAGTTGAATGGAATTCAATAACAGTCCAATTCTTTTCAGGCGTTGATTCATTTCTAACTTCTAACCAAACTGACGCCTCAGGCATATTGAGTTCATCTAAGCAAACTTCGTTACCTGATTGATCAAGGTTACAAACTGGCACTCCTTTAACATCAGCCACAATGTGAGATAGGAAAGAATCAGTACCATCACCAGGGTTTAGATTAAATTCATAATATTGGAATTCTAGATCGAATTTTTTATTTGGTTCATTCGGATTGGTTGTTTCGGTTGGTGGAGCATAAACTTCGATTGAATCTCTGTCGACTCCATTATCGTTTTGTGAAACAATTCTTACTTTTAATTCATCTGGGATTTTGCCTCTCGGATTTTCTAAATCAACTTTAATGAATGTTATTTCTTCAAGAGCATCCCCAGGATTAATAGTAGTTCCACTACTCCAGTTATACTTTAGATATCCTATTGCAATTTCTAGGGAATCAATACCATTATTGAAAGGATTTCCAGTTTCATTATTCATAGATACGGAGATTTCATATGGTGCATTAACGTAGTCTACATCTCCCGGATTTAGACCAATGCCACCCCCGTCAGGACCAATGGTGAAGATAAATTCTTCAATAACTACATCTAAGTTATATTCATCAGGTACTTCATTTGCAGGAAATTGTGTGTTTACGCCCCATACATATGTTTGATCATTATTATCCTCATTCTCGTAAGTTATTCCCCTTACAATAGCAACATCTAATGTTTGGTTTAAATCTTGCAATTTTTCGAATTCAAACGATATTCCCACATTAGCTTCTAAACCGACATCCCCATCGATTGGATTTATATCGGTTTGATCGTTAATTAAATCATTAATAACAGGTACAAGTCTTGCACGAATTTCATCATCACCATCTTCATCAATATCAATAGTTACCCATGCAGCATCTCCTTCGTCTAGGGCATTGACGAATGTAAGAATAAATTGTGCAACAATATTTTCTAAGCCCAATGATTCTACCCATGCAGCTATTATTGCAGTTGAGGCACCCCATATTGTAGAGGCTAAATTAGCTTCAACAACACCTTCCTCACAAGGGGCATCAGGAGGCGCATCGGCACCACAACCACTTACATCTATAGTTCCATTACCATTAGCATCATAGGCCCAATAAATTAGATAAGTTTCAGTAAAGATAGATAAAGCAGTACCTAGGAATGAATCCTGATACAAATCTGCATCATTCATCATAGTATTGATTATGTCAGCTTTTATTGGTTCGGGATCATTCACAGATGTAGGTTCTAATCCTCTGTTTGCATAGTCATAAATTACAGTTTCATAATCATCAATATTAGCCACAACATCTTCACTTTCATCCTTACTATTCATTGAAACTTCTCTAGCTTCTAGTAATGACAAATCAAGTTCATTTCCTTCATGAATAGATCTAAGAAAGTTTAATTCATCAATAACAGTATTGTTTATTTCGTCATTTCTTTGGTTAACACTTTGAAAAAAGGTATCTAATTCTTGGGCAGTACCATAATTTGCCTCAAGTTCATTCGGACCTGTTGCTGTAGGTAATAGAACTACTTGAAGAATCATTAATAAAATTACTGAAAAAGTTATAACTTTTTTTCGATTCATTACTTTGAATGAGGATATCTTCATTATTATTATTGAGAAACCATCTCTATAAATAAGGTTATTAGCTAAAATAATAGATGGTTTTTATATAGAGAATCAATTACAATGTGAAAATGAGTGATGAATCTTTACAGGATGTAATCGCCGACGATAGTGCTTTCAAGGGAGAAACAGATGAGAGCGAATTAGAAGCATTAGTATCCAAATTAAAGACAAATATCCTGATAATTGGTAGCGGAGGAGCCGGAAATAATACATTGACAAGACTCTACAAAGAAGGAATGACTACCATTGAACTTTTGGCAGTTAACACCGATGCTCAACATTTGTTAAACACTCCAATACCGCATAGAATGTTGATTGGCAAAAAACTTACAAAAGGTTTAGGCGCAGGTTCTGAACCAAGTACAGGAGAGGGGGCAGCCGAAGAAGCTAAGACCGATATTCTAGAAGCATGTCAAGATGCAGATATTGTTTTTCTTACAGGAGGTCTTGGAGGAGGTACAGGAACGGGATCACTTCCAGTTATAGCTAAATTAGCAAAAGAACGTGGCGCACTTACTATTGCTATAGTTACACTTCCTTTTAGTAACGAAGGTGCTAGGCGCACTCGGAACGCACGATTAGGATTAGATAGATTACGTAAGTGTGCAGATACAGTTATTGTAATTCCTAATGATAGATTACTTCAAGAAGAGATAATGAATTTACCTTTAAACCTGGCTTTTAGACAAGCAGATGAAATTTTAGGTAATGCAATAAAATGTATGACAGAAATTACTTCTCAAGGAGGTTTAGTCAATATTGATTTTGCAGATATGCGATCTATTATGGATGGTGGTGGAGTAGCTATGATTGGGATGGGCGAAGGACATGGTCCTAATCGTGCATCAGAGGCAGTTATCGCAGCTCTAACATCTCCATTGTTAGAACTCGATATTGGTTCTTCAGAAGGGGCTCTTGTAAATGTGACGGGTGGAGATGATATGACATTACAAGAAGCTCATGAAGTTGTGAGAGAAGTACATAGTAAGATTAATAAAGATGCCCGAATCATTTGGGGAGCTTCGATAGATTCTACTCTCGAGCATCAAATACGAGTGATGCTCGTAGTTACTGGTGTCAAATCTCCTCAGATATTGGGGCCACCGTCGGGAGTAGATGATGGACTGCAAAACAGATACGGCATAGAGTTCGTACAATAAAAGCATGAGTTTCATAGAAAGAGTATGGCAAACGCAACATAAACTTGAGGAACGCTTCAAGAGAATAGGCAGAGGCCAGTATGGACGTGTTTTACGTTTGGCTCGCAAACCTACTTCAGATGAGTTCATTAAGAGTTCTTGGGTTGTAGGTATAGGTATTGCAATTATTGGTTTTATTGGTTTTGTTGTCTACTATATTTGGCTCAAAGCACCACCTATTGTAGCAGATTTATTAGGAATTTAGAAACATGGCAAGATTCATCGAAGAAGAAGAAAGTGAAATGGAGGTTCAAGCCGAACCATCATCAGATACACAAATTTACACAATGAAATCCCAAATAGGGCATGAAAGAACAGCTAGTGAAAGATTAGCAGATAGAGTAAGGAGAAGTGGAGCTCCAATTTTTGCTATTCTTGCACCACCTAAGTTGAGAGGTTATATTTTTGTGGAAACCGATAGTCCAGAAGCACTTAGAGACAATCTCAAAGGTTTAACACACGCTAGAGGAATGGTGATGAATAAAGGAAAGGGGTATGGTCGTTCTAAAGAACCAGATACGTTTGGAACTACTACGCTTGAAGAGTTGAAACCACATCTTACACCGCCTCCTGCCGTTTCAGGTATCGAAGAAGGGAATATTGTTGAAGTTATTGCAGGCCCTTTCAAAGGCGAAAAGGCACGTGTTCAACGCATAGATCAATCTAAAGAAGAAGTCACCGTTGAATTATTCGAAGCTATGGTACCTATTCCAATTACAGTACGTGGTGATCACGTTAGAGTTTTAGAAAAAGAGGTTAATTAATGGGAGAAACAGTTGAAGCATTAGTTGATGCAGGCAAAGCATCAGCAGGTCCGCCATTAGGTCCAGCGTTAGGTCCTTCAGGCGTAAATGTCAAAGAGGTTATAGCTCAAATAAATTTACAAACCAAAGACATGGAGGGTATGCAAGTACCTGTAAAAGTTAAGGTTGGAGATGATAAGAGTTATACGATAGAAGTTGGAACTCCTCCAGCATCGTCACTCATAAAACAAATTTTAGGAATTGAAAAAGGTTCAGGCGAAGCAGGTTCCGTTGTAGCAGCAGATTTGCCATTAGACAAAGCTATCAAAGTAGCTAAGCAAAAAGGTCCTGGTTTAACGGGTGGTGACATCAAAGCCAAGACTTCTGAAATTCTTGGCGTAGCTAAATCAATGGGTTTGACTTGTGAAGAAAAAGACCCTAAGGAAATTCAAGCTTTAATAAATTCAGGCGATTTAGATGATCGTTTTTAGTTATAGAAAATTAGTACTTTCTTCTTCAATTTTACGCCCACAATAAGTACACTGGATTTTTATTGTTTTTTCATCTATAAGACTAAAGTTAGAGGTAGCTCCTCTTTCATTGTTGCAAATGCAATTCTCATTTGGGCATTGTACTATATCTGAAATAAAGTTAGGTATTTCCACTTTTTTCTTATCTGCAACAGCATAGTTTCGAATAATGTTTACGCGGGCATTAGGAGATAATAATGCTAATTTTTCGATTTCGTTTTCGTCTAATTCACGATCTTCTACTTTGATAATATCTTTACGTTTTTGTTTTTTACTTTGGACATTTATTAACAAGCTAATAGTTGTTCCACTATTTCCTAATTCCAAAATATCTAGAATTTTTCTTCCCCTTCCAGCCTCAATATGGTCAATAACTGTTCCATTTCTTATTGGTTGTACCCTTAATAAATTTCCACTCATTTTTTACCGCCAATTAGTTTTTCGAGAAGAGCCATTCTTACCGGAACGCCATTGAAGGCCTGTCTGAAGTAGGCTGCATGTTTCGTATCATCAACATCTGTTGAAATTTCACTAACACGTGGCAAAGGGTGTAAAATTTTCAATTTAGTTTTTGCATTTCTTAGTAATTCAGCATCGATTTTGTAAGCTCCAGCAACTTTCTTGTAATCCTCAAGGTCTGGAAAGCGTTCTTTTTGAATTCTAGTAACATATAATACATCTAATTCACCAAGTACATCACTTAAGTTTTCATGAGTAGACCATTTTCCTTTTAATTCATCAGTTATATGATCTGGCATAGCTAAACTTTCAGGCGATATAAAGAAGAATTTTGTCTTGAATTGGTCTAGAGCTTGTGATAGTGAATGCACAGTTCTTCCATATCTTAAGTCACCTAGCATTCCGACTTTCAAACCTTCTAATTTTCCTATTTCTTCCTTTATTGTAAAAAGGTCTAACAGTGTTTGTGTAGGGTGCTGTCCAGCTCCATCACCACCATTAATGATTGGTACATCTGAAACTTCTGATGCTAATTTAGCAGACCCTTCCCTAGGATGTCTGAGAACTACTGCATCAGAATATCCAGCCACCATTATTATTGCGTCTGAAAGTGTTTCTCCTTTCAAGTGAGATGTTGCAGACGGATCAGCAAATCCAATACAACTTCCTCCTAAACGATGCATTGCACTTTCAAAAGACAATCTGGTTCTAGTAGAAGGTTCAAAGAAGCATGTTGCAAGGATTTTGCCGTCTAAAGTTTTAGACTTTTTCTTTCCTTTGGCAACAGGTAACAATTCTTTTGCACGCTTCAGAATGTCCATGATGCCTTTTTTGTCTAAATCGGCTATGGACACGATGTGCTTCATGGTCTGCTAACGAAGGGGGTTTTTTAAATTGGTTAATGATATTTTTTGGACCAATATCTCTTTAAAGAGGATTTTTATTTCTATCCTAAATTTACTTTAATAGGATTGATAAATCTTGGAAACTTTTGAAACTGTGGACGAAATTGTAGAGCATTACTTTTCTTCCAGTAGTCCGTTTAAGAGTAAAATTTATGCAGCCTTAGGGTCTCTTTTTGTTCTTTTTGCAATTATAGGTATTTGGATTCCAGGATGGCCGACAGTTTCTTGGGCCGTTCCAGCCGCGTTTTTATTTTCGTTATCTAATGAAAAATTATTTCGTTGGAGTTTAACAAATGATTATTTTGGTTATGCTTTATTCATTTATTATGCAACTGGGAAAACCCTTCCATATCATGTTAAGGTGATTATAGTTTGCCTTATTTTTGGCATGTCATCTACATCATCTTATTTTGTTTGGTATCTTT